>AGBJ01000039.1_pt1 | contig 17133 bp, 17 predicted proteins | sample 768721 | NCBI WGS metagenome assembly AGBJ01 (sample SAMN00779238, study PRJNA67915) | hypersaline lake metagenome
AAATAGTAATAATCATTGACAAGATTAAAAATCCCTACTCCATAATCAAGTCGATTTTTCAAATAGTAATAATCCAGGAGTATGTTACTGTTTTCCAGAGATTTATTAACATCACTTACTATGCGGATATGGTGATTTCCCAGCAAATCACTTAATGCTATATACAATTGAGCTGAGAGTCCGTAAGCTGTGTCATAAGCGAGTCCTCCAAAAATAAAATCAGGAGTGAAAACAAGATGATAATCTTCTTTCTTGGGTGCTTTCTCCTTATTAAGTGGTGGTATTTGCTCTACGCTATCTTTTCTTGAGAATTTTTTCGGAATCAACCTTTTCTTTCTTCTTTCTTTTCTATAATCTGCAATTTTCTTTTTTCTAGGATAGAAGCGTTTATACCTGGAAATATCAAATGTTTCTGCAAATGAAAATGCCTTTGGAGCTTTGGTTGTAAAACGAGTAAAATAATTCAAACTATCCAATGGATTTCCTGCAAGATATAAATCCCACCCAGTTTTGTAAAACGCAGAAAAAACCATATCCTGATTATTCGTAGAAATATCAGGACAGAAGCTGGCGCACAAATTATTTGTAAGCTGCGCAAGACTCTGATTTTGAAAATTATAAGAAAAAATATTTGCGATACCGTCTCGATATGAAGTAAACACCAGAGAATTGCTATCCGAACTCCAGCTTGGATAGATATTATCAAACTTATAGTTTGTTACTGCTGTGAGGCTGTTATTTTCGATGTCGTAGAGAAAAATATTATAATAAAGATTGGAGAAGATGAAGTTTTTATTTTTAGATTTAAAAATTTTATTTACAAATCTTTGTGAGGAAAAGGCAATCTTTTTGCCATCCCCAGACCAGCGCGGATATCTGTCATCGTAATAGTCATTTGTTAATCTGGAAAGTGTTTCTTTCTCCAAATCAAAAATATATAAATCATCTTTAGCATTTTTCAGACCCACAAGAACAATCTTTTTTCCATCCGGGGAAACATCCAGTTCAAAAATACTATCGAAATCCAGATCATAGCGTTTAATTTCTTTACCATTATTTGAATTGCAAACCGAAATTCTGTCTCCTGTGCTAGTTTTTACGACAAGGGCAAATTTTTCGCTATCAGGAAAATAGGTTATGGAGCTTTTCATATAATGGAAATCCTCATATCTGCCCGTGTAGCCGGATTTAACTAATTTTTTGGGTGAATATAAACCAAGAGTGGAACGTTTATAAATATTTGTTGTAAAAATATCATTTGAATAATAAAGTATATCAGTCCCGTCAGGAGAAAATGTGGGGTCCATATTTAAAGTATGATTGAATTTTTTATGCTCAGTCAATCTTTGAAAATTCACTTCTGGAATATTGTTTTTCATTATCAGGTGAGAATATTTTTTCTGGAGATACACTCTCCATTGATCCTGAAGATTTTCCATAGAAGTGCCAAAAGTTTTTTTTGCTGCTTCAGAAATACTCTTGTAAACTTTGAAATTATACATAAATTCAATAACACTGTTTGAACCGAATTCTGATTCCAGAAACAGTAGAAATGATTCTCCTTCTCTATATGCAGCGTAACCGGTTACTTTATGGAGTGGGACAAGATTATCATTGATAATCAAGTCGAGCATATACATATCGTTGAATTCAGAGCCGTGTATGGAGCAAAATTCTGCGAAACCTTCAGAAAACCACATTGGTAAAGAGAAAAACATTCCAGTGGCAAAATTTGAGAGATTTCCTCCTTGCATTGTGTAAAAAGAAAAAACATGGCTTAGTTCGTGAACAACAGTTAATTCGAACCGTTTATATGAACCATCAAAAGGAACTACTACTCGATTTTTTATGAATTCTGTGAAACCACCTGTTCCCTCATCAATAATTTGTAAGAGGGTGTTTGTTTCCTCAAATTTGTTATGTGAATTATAAATCACAACTGGAATTCTGTCCGGAAGTGAATACTCGAAATACTTTTGAAATCGATAATAAGCGTTTTCGATAATTAGGGTTGTTACTTGACCGACAAAATCAAGATTTTTTTCATAAAGAATATCAAAATGTGTAGTTTCTAATGTACACCACTTCATTTCCGCATCGTTAATTTTATTTTTACCAAATGAGAAAATATTTGTGGTTATGAAGAAAATTAAAACCGCTAATAATAATATTTGTTTTTTCATGGCGAAATCCTTTTTAATTATTTAGCAACTAACAAAACTAACTAAACGAACCTTTTTATTAATTATTTAGCAACTAACAAAACTAACTAAACGAACCTTTTTATTAATTATTTAGCAACTAACAAAACTAACTAAACTAACCTTTTTATTAATTATTTAGCAACTAACAAAACTAACTAAACGAACCTTTTTATTAATTATTTAGCAACTAACAAAACTAACTAAACGAACCTTTTTATTAATTATTTAGCAACTAACAAAACTAACCCCAGTGAAAGAATTATCGAATTTTTCAAGGACTGGTTTCACGGGGAAGGCAAAAACGAACTTATATATTATTTGTCTGAAATTGCGAGTTGCTAATTCCATTTCCGGATTATCCAGTTTAGAACATTTTAACATAAACATGTTTAAAAAAGTTTTAAATAATGTTTCGGATTTTTCTTAATATCAATTAGCAATGAATCCAGATTATCCATAGTATTATAGATTTTTTGGTATAATGAATCGCTTGATGTGAAGCGTGAAAAATTCGCATCTTCTCTATTGATTTTTTCTAAAATCATATTCAATCTTGTAAGTAGAGTTTTCATCTGAGGAATTTGAGCTTCTGTAAAACTTGTGATATTGTTTATTTTCATTTTATTTTTTTGGAATAATGAATCAATGGAGGAAATAGCTTTATCAGAGTTTTTTAGAAAATTCCTGAATTCTCCATTCCTTTTGAAAATTATATTCAGTTCTGTCAAAAGGTCATTCATTCTTTGCAGAACTGTTTCGAATTTATGATAATTTGCTTTGCTCAGAAACTTTATAATCTTGTTTAAATTGTTGATGGCAATATTTATATTTGAGATTGTTTCGTGTAGTCCCTGCATGTAGGTTCCCTGAATATGATGAGATGTATCAAATTTTTTCTCTGATTTTTCCTGGAATATTTCAATTCTTCTCGCGCCCATTAATCCGTATTCGCGTATAAGAATTGTTGCATCTGAATATAAAGTTACATTTTTCTGTAATGATATTTTAATGAGAACATGGGAATTTTTCAATTCAATTGATTTGACTTTTCCGCAATGAACCCCATTGACAAGAACTGTGCTACCGGTTTCTAATCCACCAATTTGTTTAAATTCTACAGATATATCGTAATATTCGCTTTTTACTGTTTTATTCGAGACAATTGAGCGTCCAATAATTACGCCAATAACTGCAAGTATAACAACTATTCCTACGATTATTTCATATCTTTTTTTATGCATTAGAAATCCTATCGTGATATATTTCAATATTTTACATAAAAATATATTTCAGATATTTTACACAAGAAAAACGCAAATATTTCCTGATTTCAAACTCAAACCTCTAAAATTATCTCGTGTGGAATTGTTTCAAATATTTATCGGAAGATGTTTCAAATTTGGAAACAGAACCCTGAAAAATAATTTTTCCTTCTTTCATCATTGCTACTTTATCTGCAATCTTAAAAACAATACCGATGTCGTGCGAAACAATTAGGATTGTAGTTTTAAAATTTTTCTGCATTTTCTCAAACAGGTTGATAATGTTATTTGCGATAATCGGGTCCAATCCTGTCGTTGGTTCGTCAAATAGAATACAATCCGGCTGCAGCACAAGTGCTCTGGCAATACTAACTCTCTTTTGCATACCAGCACTTATTTCATCTTGCATCTTATTTTCTTCATTACCCAAACCTACGAGTTCTAATTTTTTTTCCACTTCTTTTTTAATTTCATTCTCAGAAAAACGATTTTGCTCCCTGAGTGGTAGAGCGATATTTTCAAAAACAGTAAGCCAGTCGAAAAGGGCTGGTTTCTGAAAAACTAAGGTAATCTTGCTTCTAATTTTACTTAAATTTTTCCGACTCATCTTATCCAATCTCTCTTTATTAAAAAATATTTTGCCTGAATCAGGTTTCAATAAACCAATAAGATGTTTTAATAGGACTGTTTTACCGCATCCGCTTTGTCCCAGGATTACCGTTGTTTTCCCTGTTTCAACAGTTAAATTGAAATCATCAATAACTTTTTGATTGTTGAATGATTTTCTTAAATTTTCTACTCTAATCATTTTTTGCTAAATCTGTTAGTATGCCATCTTTTTCTGGAATATATTTTTTAGGAATTAATAATTTCATCTGACCATTTTTAAATTTTTCATCCGGGACAAAGACTTTAATGTAGTGATCAGATACTGACTTCCACAAATTATTTTTTTTTGTTTCCAAAACTGCACGTAAGGGTATTTTCTCATCGATTAAAAAATTGATATATTCTTTCTTTTTCCTTTCTCCGAGTGCAATAAGTTTTTGCATTCGCCTTTTTTTTGCTTTTTCAGGAACACGGTTTTTTAATTTCTCTGCTTCTGTTCCCGGGCGTTGTGAAAAACGAAAAACATGTAAATATGCAACATCCAGAGATTTTATAAATGAAAATGTCTGTTCAAAATCTTTTTCTGTTTCTCCAGGGAACCCCACAATTACATCGCATCCGACAGCAGAATCTGGAAATGCTGTTTTCAAGCTTCTTATCATTTCTTCAAATTCTCGGATTGTGTAAGCCCGCTTCATTGCTTTTAGCACTTTATCAGACCCATTCTGCATGGAGATGTGAAAATGTGGACATATTTTTGGATTATTCTGCAATCGTGTGACAAATTCATTCCCGCGTGCACGGGGATCAAAAAACATCGGTTCAAGAGAACTAACTCTTATCAATTCTATAGCTGTATTGTTCGATAAATCATTTATTAATTCAATCAAATTATAATCTTGAAATTCCTTTCCATACAGTCCGAGATTAATACCAGTGAGAATTATTTCTTTTACATCTTTTTTGGTAAGATGGCGTACTTCTTTCAGCACATTTTCTGGTTTCCGACTAACAGGTTCACCTCTGACAAATGGCAAAATGCAATATGAACAGAAAAAATTACAGCCATCCTGAATCTTTATTGGCACTCTCGTCCTGAGCTGGGTATTTGTTAAAAACTGCTCTGGATATTTGCTTTTATCAAATGATTTTTTCTTTTACCTGTTTTAATAAAATCAAAAATAAATGGTTTTTCTTTGTTTGAAAAAAGATACAATGACTTACTGTTATTCTTGAGAAATTTCCTATTAGCCTCTGCATAGCAACCAGTTACGATAATTTTATTAGCACTATTTTTTTGTTCCAGAGCTCTCCGAATTGTGTGTCTACTTTTTGCTTCTGCTCGATTTGTAACACAGCAGGTGTTTATTAAAATGATATCAGGATTCTCCGAAACATCTATAAGAGAATAGCCATCATGGATAAATTCGCAAAGGATGGCTTCTGTTTCATATTGATTCGATTTACAACCGTGGGTTGCAACTGCGATTGTTTTCATAGAAATGGGGAGACATTATTTCAGTTTCTCTGCTACCAATTTTTCCTAAACTTAAAACCAGCAAATTGATCCCAGCGGACGCGAGGATTGAGTTATTTTCATAAATAAACCAAAATTGAGGTAACCTATTTTTTCAATATATTTTCTTTTAGATAATTGATAAACTTTATCGAGGAGGGATTAACTCTATTCAAAATAGCGAGGTAATAGGAGATCATATCGCAGTAATGAATTGTGGAAAAAACTTTTCCAAGAATGGTTTTTCCCTCTGTGCGAATTTCCAGAAATTGAATATTTTCTTCCCGGAATTTCTTTTTCAGAGTTTCAAGTCTTTTTTTATATTTTTCATCCTCTTCATAATCAGTTATGAAAATCGGAATCAACTCCTGGCTAAATTGATTTTCCCAACCCTCTATTTCATTATGATTCATTTCCGAGAAAGTGTTACAGAATGCATGATTTTTTGCATTTTCATTTAATTGACATTTGAATCGATAGGCAAGAGGATATAACTTTGGATTACTACTATAGATTACTGGAATTTTTTTATACAGCATTTTTGCGATTATTTTCGCCATATTCTTTTTTTCCGGAATATCTTTATTAATTAACTGCAACTTTTGTTTAATATTGAGCAACATAAGTTTCACAGTAATATCTTCGTTTTCAATCAGAGAAAGTTCTTCGAGGATTTTTAACAAGGAAAAAAACATAGAACCAATTGCTGCTCTTGGTTGATAATTATCTGGAATGAATTTGACGAGATATCCTTCCTGCTGGGAAAAATGTTTTAATATCCCCCCGGAAGTAATCATTGCAATCTGTGCTCCTTTTAGCCTTAAGTCTTTAAAACAAGAAACAGTTTCTGCAGTATTTCCTGAATAACTACAAACAATTCCCAGCGTGTTTTCATCGACAAAATCAGGGATTTCATAATCCTTTATCACAAATATAGGTGTCTTCTCTTCATACAAACTTTTAAAAACATCACCTGCTATAGCAGAACCACCCATTCCACAAATGAATATTCTGTTGATGTTTTTATAATATTTCGCATATTGACTTGCAGGCAACTTAAAATATGCATCTTTAATTTGTTTAGACAATGATACTATTTGCTTGTACATATCTTCTGTGTCAAATCGATTATAATTTCCAGAGTAATCCAAATTAATTTTTGACATTTTTCTCCTTTCTGTAAAAAATTATAAAGGGAAAGTTTTTGTATTTAGTTAAATTTTGCTAATAAATTCTGATAATGGTTTTTTAAATCGAAATCAAGTTTATTTTCAATCTTTTCATATTCATGTTTCAACTTTTTTAGGGAATATCTACGAATGTTCTCTTTGATTTCTAACATTTTTTTTAGATTAATACTCAAATTTTGCATTCCCATTCCAAGTAAAAGCGGAACTGCAATCGGATCGCTCCCCATTTCCCCACAAATGCTAACTGGAATTCCTGCTTGTTTTCCTGCTCTTATAGTAGATTTTATAAGTTTCAAAACCGAGGGATGAAAGTAATTAAAATCTTTTATAAATGTTTCATTATTTCTATCAGCTGCGAGCACATATTGGGTTAAGTCGTTAGTTCCAATACTGAAAAAATCACAATTTTTTGCTAAACTATCAGCGATCAAAGCAGCAGATGGTGTTTCTACCATCACTCCAATCTCGATATTCTCATCAAATGGAATATTTTCCTCTCGCAATTCATCTTTCACTTCTTCAATGATTTCCTTTGAGAGTTTCACCTCCTCGAGCAAACTTATCATCGGAAGCATAATTTTAATATTACCAAAATTACTTACTTTCAAAATTCCTTTTAACTGGTTTTTGAAAATAAGAGGATATCTCAGCAGGAAGCGAATTCCCCTGCAGCCCAGAAATGGATTTCGTTCTTTATGAAGACCAAATTTTTGATTTAATTTATCCCCTCCAATATCGAATACTCGAATAAATAAAGGCAGATTTTTCGGGAGAAAATTTAGAGTTTTCTTGTAGATTTTAAAATGTCTTTGCACACCAGGAAATTTTTTTTCCAGAAAATAAAGAAATTCAGTCCGAAATAAACCAATACCATCCGAATATTTCACTTCAATATTTTTCGCTTCTTCCGGAAATTCAATATTTCCCATTATTTTAATGCGGCTACCGTCAGCAGTTATAGCAGACAAAGTTGCAAGAGATATTTTTTTTCAAATATTTTAGCTTCTTTTTTCTTTTCGCTTTCATAATTTTTTATTTGCTCTTGATCAGGATTTATAATCATATAACCTTTTGAGCCATTGAGGATTATCAGATCATCGGGTTTAATTAGAGACACAGCATTCTTCAATCCAAAGACCACAGGAATTCTCATGGATTTTGCAATTATTCCAGAATGAGAGTTTGATGTTCCATTTTCAGCGATAAGTCCAAGAATATTTTTTTGCAAAAGATTAAAAGCGAGAGAGGGAGAAATGATGTTAGTTGCAATTACGGTGTTTTCTTCAATACTTTCTGTATTTCTTGTTTCGTAATTCCGAAGATTGGACATAAGTGTATTTTTAACATCTTTGAAATCTTCTTTACGTTGTGAGATAAATTCATCGTCTACATTTGAAATGTGCTTAACAAAGTCATCAAAATGTTTATGAATTGCATAATCCACAGAATATAATTCTTCTTCGATAAATTTTCGTATTTGATCGTTAAAAACATTATCTTTAAGAATTTCCTTATGTGATAGGAGAATATTCTTATGCGCCTCTTCTTCAATCATTTTTAAGAGAACATTGAGTTCATCTATAGATTTTGCAATTGAATTATCAAACTGTTGTATATGATTTTCAATATCTTTGGAATTAATTTTTTCTTCTGATTTTGAAAATTTCTTTGGCTTGATAAAAGAGGGTTTCCCCATAACAATGCCTGAAGAGATAGGAATTCCTTTTAAAATTCTCATTATTCTTCTCCAAACTTATTATTGAAAAGTTTAACGATTTCTTTGTGCAATTCTTGCTCATCGACCCCATCAAAAATTAATTTCAGGTTTGTATTCTTACCAGCAGCAAGCATCATAACACCCATCACACTTTTACCATTTATTTTCATATCATCTTTTATAATGAAAAATTCAGATTTATATTTTGAGGCAATTTTTGCAATCAAAGAAGCCGGACGAACATGAATGCCCAGCTTGTTTGTAAGGACAACTTGTTCATTAATCATATATTATTCTTTATCAGATTCCAGATAGGTGACCAGTTTTTTCTTTCTTTCCGATTCTTTTTTCAATCTTTTATCGAATACTTCTGCAGGATTATAACCATAAATTTTTAGCATATGATTCAAAGCAATCACCTCAATAATAGGTGCTATGCTTTTTCCTGGGGAGATCGGCAGATAAATTATTGGAATTTCAACATCAAGGATTCTGGTAAACCGTTCCTTCATTCCAATTCTTTCATAATCCATATTTGGGCGCCAGGGAACGAGTTCAACCTGAGTTTCAATTCTTTTCTGGATTCTTACAGAACTGACACCGTACATAGATTCAATATCCACCAAGCCAATACCACGGATTTCCATAAAATGTCCGATTTTCATATTTGCTTCACCCACGAGCATATTTTCTTTTCTCTTGACAGAAACAAGATCATCAGCGACAAAACGATGTCTATGTGAGATCAGTTCCAGAGCACATTCACTTTTCCCGATTCCACTCTTTCCCGTGATTAATATCCCTACTCCATTAACATCAACAAGCGTTCCATGTAAAGTCTTTTGAGGGGCAAACCAGTTATGCAAAAAAATTGAAAGTTTATCAATCAACTGTCCTGTCTCCAATTTTGAGATAATTACTGGAATATTATTTTCTTCAGCGAGGAAAACAAGTTCATCAGGTGGGGTTAAATTTTTAGTTATTAGCAAGCAGGGAATTTCAAATTCTGAAAGCACTTTATTAATAACATCATATCTTTCTGATGAATTGATGGATAATAAATATCTAATCTCCTGTTCACCCAAAATCTGAATTCTCTCATAATGAAAAGCTTTTGTGAAACCAACAAAACTAATACCGGGTTTAGAAATATCAGGTGATTCAACCGAATTCTCTAATCCTTTCTCCTTTGAAATCAAAGAGAGCATTAGTTGTTTTTCTTTTATTTTCAACAAATGTTTGATTGTTAATTTTTTCATAATTCTCCAACTAACGAATTTCTAATAGTTCATAATCGTTATTAATTTTCTGTAGGAGATTAATTTTGTTATCCACTTTACTACGGAATAAGACAAAACTTTCATCTAAATTATTCAATTCATTTATTGCATTTTCAACATCCATATTTGAAAGTACAACTTCTTTTTTATTTACATTATTAGTAAGTGGGGCAAAATTCGTTTTTACTTTTCTTAGGCGCCTATTATTGTTAGGATGGTGTTCTTGAATTTTTTCAAAATGTTTTTTAATCTGTTTATCAGTTTTTTCCAGCCCATCATCGATTGCTTTGTACATATCATCTTGCTTGGATTTGCTAAAAACATTTAGTTTTTGAACCTTGATATTGAATTCTGCAAAATGTCTGTTTTTCTCTTTCCAGAGCACAACTTCAGCAAAAATGATATTCTCTGAATATTTTTTCAAGGTTCTTATTCCTTCCTCAACATATTTTCTCAGTGCATCTGTTAGTTCGAAATGTCTTGCTGTGATTGTTACTTGCATGATTGCTCTCCTTTCTTATTTTAAACGATTATTTATTAGATATAGTTACACATTATAGGGCAAATTATAAAAATTTAACTTTTCTTGTCTATTATTTTCTGAAAATTTTTTGTATAATATGAGCTTCTGACCAGAGGCCCGGATTCAGCATATAAAAAATCCATTTCTTCTGCTTTTGTTTTATAAAACTCAAAAACATGCGGATGAACGAATTTTTTTACAGGTAAATGTCTTTTATCAGCCTGGAGATATTGTCCGATTGTAATAAAATCTACGGATTTTTTACGAGCGTCAGAAAAAAGATTTATCACCTGTTCTCTGGTTTCTCCCAGACCAACCATAATACCAGTTTTTGTATATATTTTATTATTCCTCTTTTTTGCATAATCCAATAAATCAAGGGATCTTTCGTAGTCCGCTTGTGGTCTGACTTCTGGATACATTAGTTTAATTGTCTCAAGATTATGATTGAAAATAGTAGGATTTTGTTTCAGAATAATATCAATCGCAGATTTATTTCCGAGAAAATCGGGTGTGAGCACTTCAATAGTAATATTCTCCCCATTTCCTTTTCTGATTTCTTGAATAGTTCTGGCAAAATGCTCGGCTCCGCCATCTGGTAAATCATCGCGAGTAACTGATGTTATAATTACATGCTTTAATCCGAGTTGTTTTGCAACTTTTGCTACTTTTTTTGGTTCCTCAGGATTAGGGGCAGGCAAATTTTTGGCGAATTTAATAGCACAAAATTTACAATTTCTTGTGCAAAAATTTCCGAGGATTAGAAAAACAGCTCTGCTTTTTTCAAAGCATTCTCCCCGATTCGGACATTTTGCACTTTCACAAACCGTATGCAAATTATTTGAATGCATAAGCTTGGATATTTCAGATGTCTTTGCAGCTCCTCGCAGTTGTGCTTTGAGCCAGGAAGGTTTTTGTGTTTTTATCTTTTCTCCTGAAAAATACTAAATCTGATAAAATATGTGATAGAATTCAAATTTTATTAACTTTATTTAAGATAAATTTATAAATGTTAAAAATCATATTGCATAAATCTTTCACCAAGATATATTTTTCTGGCTTTGGGATCATTAACCAACTCTTTAGATGTACCAGAAAGAAGGACTTTGCCTTCATAAATAATATACGCTCTGTCAGTAATCTGTAAAGTATCTAACACATTATGGTCTGTAATCAAAATTCCAATATTTCTCTTTTGCAATTTTTTTATTATATCTTGGATATCAGAGACTGCGAGAGGATCCACCCCAGAAAATGGTTCATCGAGAAAAAGGAATTTGGGATTTGTAATAAGGGATCTTGTTATTTCCAGTTTTCGTCTTTCTCCTCCGGACAATGAATATGCTTTCTGATTTTCTAATTTTAGAAGTCCGAGTTCATTAAGTGATTCTGCTAAAATCTTTTTTCTTTCTTCTTTCGTATAATCCTGTGTTTCCAAAATCGCTCGAATATTGTCTCTCACAGTTAATTTACTAAAAACGGAAGGCTCTTGAGAAAGATAACTAAGTCCTAATCTGGCTCGTTTATACATTGGCTTTTTTGTAATATCAACCTTATTAAGGAAAATGTGGCCGGAATTTGCCTTGATTAATCCAATCATCATGTGAAAAGTGGTGGTTTTACCTGCTCCATTGGGACCAAGAAGACCGACGATTTCCCCCTGTTCTAATTCAATCGAAATTCCTTTAACAACTTTCTTCTTTCCATAAATTTTCACCAGATTCGTTGTTCTAATGATATTTGTATTTTCTGGCATAATCAATATATTCAATCTTTTTTTAACGGAAATAAATAGACACCAGAGATTTCATTTTCTGCGATTACTTTGTCAATTTTTTCCTTTTTGTCAAAAAATACTTCAAGATTTTTTGTTTTCAATTTATTTGTATAAAAATTTTTATCTGTTTTTTTGTTTTGTTCAATAAGGCTTTTGTGAACATCAGTTGCATCCAGATGTGACATTTTATCATCTTTTAGTTTAATTAAAATTTTATCAGCAAAAAGATAATTATTCTTTACCTTGTCTTCCTGATTTTTAAAATACATTTTAGCAGATTTGATCAAATGTAATTCATCAATTGATTCATCGACAAAGAACATTTGAAATTCTTGAGCAGAAGCGCTGGTCATATCGCTTTTAAAAATTGGTTTACCCACAAGAATAGCTTTCTCTTTTTTTTGAAAATATATTAAAAAATTTCCCTGAGCTACAGATTTTTTCTGCTTGATTTTTACATCATAGGTTGCGGTAAATTTACCTTTTTTGGAAAATAGTTCCATTTGCTTGCTATAAATTTTTATATTTTCTTTTCTTTCAAAAGTTAGAACTGGTTTCAATTTTGCCTTACCATAACCAGCATCAAAATCATAAAAAAACTTTTCACAAATTAGATTTGCTTTTTCATCAAAATCATACGCGGAAATATTCTCTTTTGCTTCAATATATTTATTCTTTTTAAAATAATCTATTCTATCAGCACAAATTCTTCTTAATTTTACGCTATCTGAATTATATTCGATGAAAACAGCATTTTTTTCAAGATGTAACAATTTTTCATTATGAGAATAAGAAACATGTTCAGCTCTGCTCTGTAAAGTATCATCAATAGCACGGACATTTCCATTAAGTTTGATTAACTTTTTATTTTGAAAAATTTTGGCATTATCAGCAAAAAATTCGATATCATCGTAAATAAGATTCACAGAACCAATCAATGATGTTAAGGTATCGTTTTTCACTATATCAAATTTTACGATATCCGCATTTTTTAAAATATATGGACGGTTTTGTGCAAAGAGAAGATTTTGCAAAACAAAAAGTAGGGAAATTAGAAACCAAAAATATTTCTTACCAAATTTTTGTTGAGTCACTTACTTCACCTTGTGCAGACGCTTGAAATAAAACAACATGCTCAAATCTTGCATCACTTTCGAATTTATCTCCCCAGATTGTGTTTCCATCTTTTATTACTTTTACTCTTTCGTTTGAAATAATTTTACCTATATTTCGATTCCACACCAAAGAATTTCCAAATAAATCACCTTCCCTGGTGTAAATTTTAATATTTCCATTTGCAGTAATGACATCTTTATTATTATTTATCTTTGCACTATCTGCAAAAATCGTTGATGAAATTTCACCATTACTGTCCATAATTTCCAGTTTTAGAAGATAAAAATAAAGGATATTTTCTTCAGTAAACTTTTTCATCTTTTGTGCGTGTAAAGTCCACTTGTTTATTGCTCTATCGGATTGGTAAATGATAATTGAGTCCGCAGTCTCTACACTTCGGATAATATCTCGCTTATTCTTTTCTGCTGAAAAATCACTCTGACAGGAAAAAGAAATAAGGGAAAAAGAAAGGAATAATAAAATTTTTAATTTCATCTTTAAATATCATGCCATGAAGTCACCCAGTTAAATATAAGAGATTTAACGGGGCAGGCAAAGGCACAAAAAAAAATGAGTATCTTTTATTCATTAAACTAAAACAATTTTCTGTGTTTTCAGTGTATTCGTTGGTTAACTGTTTTATCGGTGTCATCGGTGGTTGAATCTTTTTTCGCTAAGGCACAGAGGAAATCAATATGTGTTTCATCTTAATGATTCCAGGAATTGTTTCTTTGCTTTTTCAAAAAGATTTTCTTTTTTCAAGATAAATTCAATTGCTTCGCGCACAGCTCCATTGCCTCCATCTTTTTTGGTAACATAGGAGCAGATATTTTTTAATTCCTCAGGAGCAGATTTTACACAGATTGGTAATCCGACTTTTTCTAACACATGCAGGTCATTCAAATCATCACCCAGGAAAATAATCTCTTCAAGTTTTACATTAAGTTTGTCACATAACTGGCGTAATTTTAGCATCTTATTCCTTACTCCCTCAAAAAGAAGGTCTATCTGTAAAACTTCTGCTCTCTTTTCTAATGCAATTGATTTTTTCCCTGTAATAATTACTGGTTTTATTCCTGTTTGTTGCAGAATTTTTATGCCGATTCCGTCTTTTGCATTAAATTTTCTCATAATTTCTTTTTCATTCGAATAATACAAGCCACCATCAGTAAACACTCCGTCATTATCAAAAATCATCAATTTAAAATTCATAATTTCTAAACTTCTAAACTAACCTTAATCTTAACCATATTTAGATCACTTTGTGGTCTTTGTGGTTGAATCTGTACTTGGCAATATTCTATGAATCGTTTCTACTAATTCATTCATTTTGTTTAAAGGCAGCATTGATTTTGCATCACTTTTTGCTTGGGCAGGTTTCGGATGAGTCTCCACAAAAAGCCCTGATAACTTTCCAGTAGCAACTGCCGCTTTTGACAAAGTAAAAATAAATTCTGGATTTCCCCCGGAAGTTTTACTAATTGCTGGAAGTTGCAAACTATGGGTAACATCATAAATCACCGGAATTTCCCAATCGGCAATAATTTGAAAGTTACGAAAATCCACAACGAGATTATTATAACCGAAAGAGCTTCCTCTTTCTGTTATGAAAATTTTTTCATTTCGGCAATCTATAGCTTTTTCATAAGCAAGTTTGATTTCATTGGGAGACATAAATTGTCCTTTTTTGATGTTAATCCATTTTCCAGTTTTCGCAGCCGCTTCGATTAGTTCTGTTTGTCTTGATAAGAAAGCTGGAATTTGTAACACATCCGCAACTTTTGCAACAGAAGCAATTTCGCCTGTCTCGTGAACATCTGTAATAATTGGCAACGAAAATTGCATTTTTAATTTATCCAAAATTTCCAGTCCTTTGCTTATTCCTACTCCACGAAAGGATTTTCCGGAAGTTCGATTTGCTTTCTTATAAGAGGCTTTGAAGATATACTGAAATCCAAATTTTTCGCAAACTTTTTTACATTCTTCCGCAATCTGGAAGCAGACCTCTTCAGTTTCGATAGCACAGGGACCGGCAATTATTGTAAATTGTGTGTTTTTATTTATGTACATTTTTAAATCTTATCGCAGAGTTTATGAATTCTTTAAAAAGTGGATGTGGCTTTAGTGGTCTTGATTTGAATTCTGGATGGAATTGAGTACCAATAAAAAATCTATGGTCCCGTATTTCCATAATTTCTACTAAATCTTTCTCCACATATTTTCCCCCCACAGTCATTCTCTGGTTTTCAAAATCATTGAGATAAACATTATTGAATTCATACCGGTGTCTATGTCTTTCAAAAATAGTTTCTTTTTTTCCATAAATTTCAAAGGACTTTGAACTTATTGACAATTTGCATGGATATGCTCCCAATCTCATTGTGCCGCCTTTATTTTGAATTTTTTTCTGTTCTTCAAGAAGATTTATCACAGGATAGGGGGTTTCCGGGTCAAATTCCGAACTGTTAGCATTTTTCAAACCAAGCACATTTCGAGCAAACTCAATTACAGCGCATTGCATGCCGAGACAAATTCCAAGAAATGGAATATTATTTTCTCTGGCGAATTTAATAGTAAAAATTTTTCCTTCGATCCCACGTACTCCAAATCCACCCGGGACAAGAACAGCATGAATGCCTTTCATGTGCTTTTGTAAGGTTTTCTCTTTTATACTTTCGTGACTATGCATCTTATCAGTATCGATATATTTGATCTGAACTTGGTAATCAAAATATAAACCAGCAATTATCAAACTTTCGATTACACTTTTGTAAGCATCTTGATGGCGAACATATTTTCCACAGACAGCAATATTTACAGATTTTTCTGAGTATTTTGCAGAATGAACTAAATTTTCCAATTCAGTAAAATCAATTTTTGTATGCTCAATTTTAAAATGATTACAAATTTTTCTGGATATATCCTGTTCCTCAAACAAGATTGGAATTTCATAAATTGTAGCCGCATCGGTTCCTACGATAACATTCGAAATGGGAACATTTGTAAACATCGATATTTTTGAAATCATGGTTTTAGTGAGATTTTTTTCACTTCGGCAAATCAGCATATCAGGCTGAACTCCAATCTCCCGAAATTTAATCACACTATGCTGCGTGGGTTTGGTTTTTGATTCTCCTGCTGCTGTAATATACGGCACAAGCGTGATGTGAATTGATAAACAATCATCTTTTCTATTTTCCAGCCTGAACTGGCGAATTGCTTCCCAGAAAGGCAAACCTTCAATGTCCCCTACCGTTCCTCCTATTTCCGTGATAACAATATCGGATTCGTTTCCCAGTCTATAAAAACGTCTTTTTATTTCATCCGTAATATGAGGAATAGTTTGAACAGTTTTGCCGAGATATTTTCCTTTCCGTTCGTTTGAAATCACAGTATCGTATATTTGACCAGCAGTTGTATTACATTTTTGGGATAAGGATTTATCAAGAAATCTTTCATAATGTCCCAGATCAAGGTCAGTTTCTGTCCCATCATCTGTTACAAAAACTTCACCGTGCTGAAATGGACTCATAGTTCCGGGGTCAACATTTAAGTAGGGATCAAACTTTTGAATTGAAACTTCATAGCCAAGGTGCTTTAGCAAAAATCCAATAGAAGAAGATGCGATTCCTTTTCCCAAGGAAGATACCACACCGCCTGTGATAAAAATATATTTCGTTCTCATCAAAGGATAATATCTCTTAAATTTTTCTGACGATAATATTTATCTCTGTTTCTCATAATTGTTTTAAAATTGATTTCCGTATTCTCTTGTCAAGTTTGGAGGAAAACTGTTTTACTTTTTTTAGTATTTTTCAAAAAAATAATACAACATGTATCCTCCCAAAATTAATGAGATAATGCACAAATTTACGATTATAACTTTAAAAGCAGTCATAGAAGAATGGAATGTAGAGATAAATTATTTTACATGACTGT
>AGBJ01000040.1_pt1 | contig 17033 bp, 31 predicted proteins | sample 768721 | NCBI WGS metagenome assembly AGBJ01 (sample SAMN00779238, study PRJNA67915) | hypersaline lake metagenome
TAATTATCTGGATTCAGCAGAGCATAGACAGTTATCAGTGCACCTGAAAGATATTTTGTTTTTTGACCGGTGTGAAATCTTCGCCAAAGGCAATGCGCTGCTGGATGCCTCCGCGGGCAGTGAGATCGACGATCACCCCTAGAGCATCGACATCGATACTGCTTTGGATCTTTTCATAGATCTCATATGCAATGTTTTCAGCGGTAAAGGTGACGGATCTAAGGGAGGTAATATACTTTTTAAAATCTACCAGGTTGAAACTTTCCCCTTTACTGATAAAATGGATATGGAGTGTTCCTCGGTACGGTTGTCCGCTTTGGGCTAAAAAAAGCAATTCCGGGGACATATATTCTATCGTGGTACCTGCTTGGGCATCTACTTTTCTAAAGTCCATGGTTTATCCTATGCGTTGGGGATTAAGATTTCTGTTCATGAATCTATAGTTTTCTATCTCATCGTATTTTGCCTCACCATTGCTGAAACTGAAAGTAGGGTGTATACTGATATTGCCGCGTGGGTAGAAGAGACCTACCACTTCCAGGTATTTGGGCGCCATGAGCTCGACCAGGTCTTTTCCTATCTTGTTGACCACATCTTCATGAAATTCCCCACTGTTCATAAAACTAAAAAGATAGAGCTTCAGGGATTTGCTTTCGACCATCTTGATGTCGGGAATGTAGTTAATGATGAGCGTACCAAAGTCAGGCTGTTGGGTTTTGGGGCATAAAGAGGTAAACTCATCCGCATTGAGTGTGACCCAGTAGTCCCGCTCTGGGTGCACATTTTCAAAGGTTTCCAAGAGTTCAGGGGCGTATTCATACTTGTACTCTGTATGTTCGGAGCCTAAGTGACTGACTTCCTCGGCTCTTTTTTTCTGGTATGCCTCTTCTTCGTTGTGTGTGCTCATGCAACCTCCTCATACCAGGCGCAGCCAATGGTATCTGTCCTTGTATCACTGCCAAATTGTAGCATAAGAGTTTAAAATACTTGCTATAATAACATACATTTAAACAACAAGGATTTGAGTATGTCAGAACATATAGGAAAACTGGTATTGCGTGTCATGGTCGGGGGAATGATGCTTTTTCACGGTATTGATAAAGCATTGAACGGCATAGACTTTATTAAAGGAACCATTAAGTCCCAGGGGCTACCCGAAATGTTGGCTTATGGGGTCTATATGGGAGAGATACTTGCCCCGATCTTTTTGATCTTAGGATGGAAAAGCAGATTTTGGGCAGGCGTGATCGTTTTCAATATGGCAGCGGCGATCTACTTAACGAAAATGGGAGCATGGTTCAAACTGGGATCCCATGGGTCCTGGGCGTTAGAGTTACCGATGTTCTACCTTTTGGGTGCTTTGGCTATCGTACTGTTGGGATCTGGTAAATATGCAGTGATGAGAGATTAATACATTAAAATTGCACACTGTTTGCCTATAGTATTAAAAATGAAAAAGGTAAAGTATGCAAAAAATAGTATTGATCTTATGTATGATGGCAACATGGCTTGCAGGAGAAGGGTTGAAGCCATGGAACACCAAACTAGATAGTTTAACCCCAGCTGAGAAGCATGTCATTATAGATAAAGGGACAGAACGCCCCTTCTCAGGGAAATATGTACACACCACAGAAGATGGCACCTATACCTGCAAAGTATGTGGTGCATCACTCTACAGGTCCAGTGACAAATTTGATTCTCACTGCGGTTGGCCAAGTTTTGACGATGCCATACCCGGGGCGATCAAAAAGGTACCCGATGCCGATGGCAGACGTACGGAAATCGTTTGCGCCAACTGCGGGGCCCATCTGGGACATGTATTTAAAGGAGAGGGGTTTACTGAAAAAAATGTACGGCATTGTGTCAATTCCATCTCACTTAGTTTTAATAAAAAGAAAAACACTGCCACTGCATTAAAAAAAGCCTATTTTGCCGGTGGATGTTTTTGGGGTGTAGAGTATCACCTTGAAAAGATAGAAGGGGTCAAAGAGGTAATATCAGGTTTTATGGGCGGTCATGTGAAAAATCCCGGTTACTATGAGGTCGTAGGCAAAAAGACAGGGCATTTGGAAACGGTGGAGGTACTTTATGATCCTTCAAAAGTCTCCTATGAGACCTTGGCCAAAACATTTTTTGAGATACATGACCCTACACAGACAGATGGGCAAGGACCGGATATTGGAAGTCAATACCTCTCTGCTGTTTTTGTCAATAATAAACAAGAACGAAAAACTGTAGAAAAGCTGATAAAAGTGCTGGAGAAGAAAGGCTATCCAATAGCGACGAAGGTCATACCTGCGACACCTTTTTACCCTGCAGAGGCATATCATCAGGATTACTATGAACGAAAAGGTTCAACCCCTTACTGTCATAGACGGATAAAGCGATTTTAATGTCATTAGGAATCTCGACTATTGATCATCCATAGTGAAAAGACATTCAGATAGTTCCAAAAGCTTTGAATATTCTCTATAGAGCTTAACTTCTGTTCTATGATGGGCTGCAGGGCTTCTTCAAATGTGGTAAGCCAATGGAGCCTTGCTTCAGGTGTGATAGGGAAAGGGGCATGTCTCCCTCTCATTTGCGGTGCACCGCGGTTTTGGTTGAAGTAAGCGGGCCCTCCGCAGATCTGTATGAAAAAGTCTGCTGAGTGCTTTGCTGCTTTTTTCATCTCTTCTTTGTCATCGGGAAACATCTCTTTGATAGGGCTTTCAAACAGGCCCATATAAAACCTGTCAAGTAGAGCACGCATGCCTTCTTCGCCTATGTCAGTTAAAAATGCTGGGTTGGGTTTCGTTACGGGAGGGGTAACCCCTTCCTGATAAGGGAGTATAGAGAAATCTAAAGAAGAAGTGCCAAAGTTCATGATGCTGTACCTTTTTTGTGGTTTGGGGTTGTTTTTTGGGCAAAGCCCGGAAACTAGCTATTTTCTAGGATGTTATAACATGAAACAGCTTAGGGGAAAACTACTAGAGGGCTAACGACAGCCGCCTGTACCACAACTATCACTGTTTTCTACAGCAAAACTATTGGCATAGCCACATTCTAAACATTCAAAAGAGAGTAGTTTGGGGCCGGAACATCCACCTGAGCGTTGATCTGTGAGCTCAATGCTTTTGTGTTGGCATTTGGGGCAAAATCCCCGCTTGATAGCATCGAGTTGTTCTTTTTTCTCTTTCAGGTAGTAAATATAGACCAATACGGATCCTAAAAGAATGAGTAGCATAAAGGCCAAAAGGTAAAATGAATCGATGGGGGACTCCTTAGGTGGTATAGTTTTTTAGCAAATGGATATGTGTTTTATATTCAGGTAAATAGCTTTCTACCAGTTGCCAGAACGCTTTTTTGATGGTGTTTATGTCTGATATGGGCAAGCTCATGAACGATGATGTATTGTATCACATCTTTAGGCAGTTTCATCATCATGGTATTGAAGCTCAACACATTTCTTGCACTACAGCTTCCCCACTGACGTTTGGTTTTTCTAAAGCGAATATTTGTAGGAGCAAGACACATTTTGTCTGCCCAGTGTGCGACCTGTGCCGGGATGTACGTGTGTGCCTCTTGTTTGTAAAAACGATCTATATGGGTATGAAACAGTGTCTCGTTGTAACTATGATAGTAGAGCCTGAACCTTTCTCCATCAAACGCAAGCTGCACCCTTTTCTTGCTGTGAAGGATCAGTTCCAGAGGGTATACATCCCCCATAAAATATAACTCTGGTGCCTGAGAAAAGTCTACACGCTTTCCTTTTTTCTGCTGCAATTTTTCTCTGGAATTGTTGATCCATGAGGACTTTTTCAATAAAAGCTGTTCTATCTTTCGTTGAGGTACTTTTGGGGATTTGATGACGAGGTTCCCCGCTTCATCAAAGGTAAGATAAATATGCTTCAGCTTCGGGTTGATGACATGGATATATTGGGGTAAAAGACTCATATCACGGGATCAGTTGGCAATTCTGCCATTTTTATATATCACCCTTCGGTAGACAGAGCCATCTTTGTTATAGGTTTGGGCCGGCCCATCTTTTACCCCATTTTTATAGGTATAAGAGACTAGGACGTCACCATTTGGGTAGTAGGCTTCCTGGACACCATCTTTTTTACCATTGACATAGGTTGCTCTCCAGAGCACACGGCCTCTGGGATCATAGCCTGTTTCTATGCCATGAGGTACCCCGTTTCGTATCTGTGCAGTGGAGGTCACATGCCCATCATAACCATACTGCTTAAGCAGGCCGTTTTGTCCACTGTCATCATCCATAATAAATTCGGAACGTAATTGGCCACCGGTAAAATACTCTTTCTTAACGCTTTTATCTGACAAACCGGGTTCTTTACAGGCACTCAAGAAAAACAATACAAAAATAGAGAGAAATAAAGATAATTTTTTCATAGAAAACCTTGATATATAATATAGTACTATGAGTATACAATAAGTTGCCTTTTTTGCTAAAGTATAAAACCTTACGTGTTGTTCATTTCTTGTTGCGTTTTTTTGTTCAGGCTATTTATCTCATCTTTTAGTGTGTAAAGTTGATGGTATCGAGGTATCAGCATCATGCATTGTTTTAGTACGGCGTTCAACATGAAGCGTATTAATCGTTTAGCAGTCTGATGAGTCCCATAGGTGCATATTTGGCGATAGGCCCACCGGCTTCCCATTTTTTCATGGCATGATTCCCTACAAGTATATAGTGGCAGGCATCATCCATCTGGGTTATTTCTTTGGAGTAATCCAGTAATGCTTTGGTTTCTTCTGCATCCTGATTTGTAAAATTTCTTGATAGGTATTCCGTATATATGGCATCTGTCTCTTTCTGATTCAGGGTATAGACTTGTACAATATACTCCATAGCACCCATAAAGTAGCCAAATATCATAGGGTATTTACTTTTATCTTCAAGCAAAAAGGGGTTATTCATTTTAGGCATAGCAAGAGATTCTTTTGTGAACACATCTAATTGTTCGGCAATCTTTTGATACGGTATTGCTTCTTTTTTTTTCAGAAAGTCAAACAAGCCCAAAACAAACCTTTTTTAGAAATTATTATATCTTATATTCCTAATTAAATAAAGTAGAAAACTTAAAATTCTTATGAAAAGTTGTTTATGAGAAGGATGATTGTTATACTTTCAAATAATTCTCAGGCAGAAAGGAAGGCATAGGGGAAGTATATCCATACAAAGAACTCAGAGTCAGAGAAAGATACTTTGAGACCTGTATAATAGTATTTAATCAATATTTGGTTAGAATCTTTTCAAAAAATAAAGAGTATTCATCATGACCACTTTCCCTCTTGAAAATGTAAAGCGCCTAAGAAAAGAACTGGCAACCCATCCCGTCTATGCAGCCGTTCAAAATATGAATGATTTAACCATCTTTATGCAACACCATGTTTACTCAGTATGGGACTTTATGTCTTTGGTGAAATACTTGCAAAATCAAATTGCACCTGCAAGCACACCATGGCTTCCATACGGTGATGCACAGGTACAACGTTTTATCAATGATATTGTACTGGAAGAAGAGTCAGATGAAGGGATCCCTTTAGAAGATGGAACTCCGACCTACACCAGCCATTTCAATCTTTATACGTCAGCCATGGAAGAGGTAAAAAAAGGAAGCAGTACCGCTATCCATGAATTTGTAGACAATGTAGCCTCTGATTCTATTCACACGGCACTCAATACCATTCAAATACCTGCTTCAGCAAAAGCGTTTATGGAAACGACATTTCACTTTGTTGATAGTGATAAACCTCACGTGATCGCAGCAGCTTTTGCTTTGGGAAGAGAACATATCATCCCGGAAATGTTTCGTGCGCTGCTTGATAAAATGCATATATCACGAGAAGACGCAGAAGTATTCCATTACTATTTAGACCGTCATATAGAGCTTGACGGGGACCATCATGGACCCATGTCTTTACGCATGCTAGACCTACTGTGTGAGGGGGATGAAGCAAAAATTGCAGAAGCGGAAGAGGCTGCCCTTCATGCGATCCAAGCAAGAATAAAATTTTGGGACGGTGTCTTAGTCGCAATTCAAGAGAGTAAAATAAAATCTGCTTAACTCTTTAGGATCAGATCATTTAAAGTGTAATAATTTTTTAATCGTTGGAAGTTTTACTATAGTGGTATTCATGGGGTATGGCAGAGAGGAAGGGATTCGAACCCTCGATGAGTTGCCCCATACACGAGTTCCAGTCGTGCGCCTTCGACCACTCGGCCACCTCTCTATACTTTTATGGAACGCTTTTTGAACAAAGTTCAACAAAGCTATGCTAACGCTGAGTTATCTTCAGCAGATGGCTCATGTGACTGGTCACATTTTTATAGTAGATATCTCATATCCAATAAGCAAAAGTTTGTTTTGAATTATTGTTTGTAAATAAGATATGTAGTGTAATACCCCTCCCCAGATCCCTGCGGCACACAGTAATGAAAGGTGGGCTGCTACGTTCCCGTCCTGACCCGTTGTCTCTCAGAACCATTGCACAGGTCTGAAAAGAGGCATGCGCATTTTAACCAAAGCTAGCTTATATTACTCTTCATCGTGAATTACACTCCATTCATCAAAGGGTAAGGCTTCAAAGTGCAGTTTTTCTATGGTGTATTCGTAAGCATTGGCAACGGTAACAATGGTGACTTTTTGGATACCATACTTTTTATAGAGGGAAAACTTGCTTTGTGATTTGACCCATAAGCTCTCTTCACTTTCAAAGGGTGCGGGTATGATCAGTTCATCATTTACGGTGATATATCCGTGTATGCCCAGTGTTTGTGCTTCAACCTTGTGCTTGATGAGGGCCAGGGCTATCATAGTATCAAACTGCAGGATAAAGGGTTGCCCCAGGGTAAGGTATTTAGCGAAGGCAAAGTCAAAAAGCAGCATCTTCTTACCCGACTTTTGGTACCGGTCCTCCATGAACAGTACCAGCTTTTCTTCTGTAAATTGTTTCATAGTTTTATAGAGCCAATCTTTTGAGACTTTAAACTTCTCTTTTGCAAACATATATATTTGGTGTATCGTGAGGTGTTTTGTATGGTGCTGGGCCAGGATGAGAAGTAGCTTTTGCTCATTTTCATTGAAGGAGCTTTGAAAAAAAGTCTTCATCGCTTGCAGGTTTGTTTTTTGTGATTTGGCGATCAGGGGCAGTGTACCCGCACGCAAGAAGTGGTTAAATCCACTGCTTTGTACTGTACTTGATTTAAAGGCAAGAAACTCTTCATAGTCTAAGGGAAACAGTTCAACAGGGTAGAGATCTTGATGGTGCAGAGGCACACGTGAGAGAACGATGAGTTGCTGTACATTTGGAAAAGAGGAGAGATACCCCTTTGTATAATGGTCAAGTACAAGCAGCGTGATACCTTCACGGTCTATATATCGCTGCAGTGCAAGCGTAGAGAGCGTATGGAAGATGAGGTTGGGATCTTCCAGGTCAATATAGAGTGTGGTCTCTTCATTCTCTGTTTGTATCAGATCAAAAACAATGGTGGTTTTTCCTGACCCACGGACGCCATAGAGGTTGATATCTTTCTTGACAGGCAATTGGCATTTTCTGGGGATATAGTTTTCAGTTTGATAGTGCTGATTTTGAAAATATTCGAGTAATTCCATAAGCCGCTCTCCTATTTATTCCTTTTTAAAAGGAAATGTTTTTCAATATTGTAGCGTTTTTGGACTAAAAGGTATTGCACCTTTCAAAAACTTTGGGTATAATTCGCGTTCCTAAATTTATGTTAGAGGGTTTAAACCCTGTGTTTTAGGCACGTACTAACGAGTTCTTTTAAAGGTAAAATATGGAAAAAATTAGATTAAAGCTTAAAGCTTACGATCACAGAGTATTAGACAGATCAGTTGCTGCTATTATGGATGCAGCTAAACGTACAGGTGCAGAGATTAGAGGGCCAATTCCAATGCCAACTAAGCTTAAGCGTTATACGGTTCTTAAATCGCCACACGTGAACAAAGATGCACGTGAGCAGTTTGAGATCAGAATTCACGGAAGAATGATCGACATCGTTTCGGCTACTTCAGATACTATTGATTCACTTATGAAGTTGGATCTAGCACCTGAAATAGAAGTTGAAATCAGATCAATGGACAAGTAGGAGTAGAGAATGGAATTTATTGTAGAAAAAATTGGTATGAGCAGAACTGTTGATGTACCAAGTGTTCCAGTTACACTTCTTAAAGTCGTTGACACGAAAGTTTGTGAAGTGAGAGAAGACGGAAAAGCACTTGTAGCATATAACTCAAGCAAAAAACTCAATAAGAGTGTCGAAGGTCAGCAGACTAAGTTTGGTATCTCTAAAGAGTTTAACAAATTTATGACCATTGAAGTAGCTGAAGGTACTGAAGCGGGTGATCTAAGTGCAGCAGCATTGACTGATGCAACACTTGTGAAAACATCTTTAGATACTAAAGGTAGAGGTTTCCAAGGTGGTATGAAACGTCACGGATTTAGTGGCGGACCTGGTTCACACGGACACAGATTTGGTAGAAGAATCGGTTCAATCGGTAACGCAGAGTGGCCAGGACGTGTTCAAAAAGGTAAGAAAATGCCTGGACAATATGGTAACACACAAGTTACTGTTAAAAATGACGTGATGTCATTTGATGCTGAAAACGGTATCTTAGTATTAAAAGGTTCAATTCCTGGTCATAATGGGGCTAGAGGATTGGTAAGGATTGTTAAATGAGTAAAACAACAGTAATTAAAACAACAGACCTTCCACAGGCATTTTTGGAAGTTCACCCACATAACCTTTACCTTTATTGTAAAGCGTATGCGGCTGGGCTTAGAGCAAATACTGCACAGACTAAAAACAGATCGGCAGTAAGCGGTGGTGGTAAAAAACCATGGGCTCAAAAAGGTGGCGGACGTGCAAGAGCAGGTTCAACCAGATCTCCTCTCTTTGTAGGTGGTGGTGTTATATTTGGACCAAGCACCAATAAAAACTATGATCAGAAAGTAAACAAAAAGCAAAAGAGACTTGCGCTTTATCATGCACTGGCAGATTTGGCAGCGAATGAAAGACTTTTTGTTGTGGATAACATCGCTGTTGAATCCGGTAAAACAAAAGATGCAGTGGCATTTGTGAACGGACTTGAGCAAAGAGATGTACTTGTAGTGAAAGAGATGATAGACGATAAGACTTTCTTAGCGTTTAGAAACCTCCAAAACGCATACCTTATTGAATCAAATGAGCTTAACGCTTATCTTGCAGCTGCCTATCATTCAATCGTGATGGAAAAAGCTGTATTTGACAAATTGACTAAAGAGGCTTAAGATGGCAGATATTACAGATATTAAATCAATTATGTATACAGAGAAGAGTTTGGCTCTTCAAGAAGATGGTGTCATCGTAGTTCAAACAACTCCAAGAATGACTAAAAATGGTCTTAAAGAAGTGTTTAAAGAGTTCTTCGGGATCAACCCACTTAGAGTAAACTCAATGAGAGTAAACGGAAAAGTGAAAAGATTTAGAGGCGTTGAAGGGAAAAGACCAGACATGAAAAAGTTTTATGTCAAACTTCCAGAAGACGCAAAAATCGAAAGTTTAGCGGTATAAGGATAGAAGATGGCAATTAAAACATATAAACCAACCACACCTTCACGTCGTTATATGACTAACCTTGACAGCGGTGACATCACTGCTAAAGCAAGCGTTAGAGCACTACTTAAAAATCTTCCGAGATCAGCAGGTAGAAACAGTAACGGTAGAATCACTTCTCGTCACAGAGAGGCAGGTGCTAAAAAACTATATAGAATCATTGATTTTAAAAGAAACAAATTTAACATTGAAGGTACAGTATCAACTGTTGAGTATGATCCGTACAGAAACTGTAGAATTTGTCTTGTTAAATATGTTGATGGTGATAGAAGATATATACTTCAACCCAAAGGGCTTAAAGTAGGTGACAAGATCATGTCAGCTGAGTCCGGTCTTGATATCAAGACGGGTAACACAATGAAGTTGAAGCATATCCCTGTAGGTACTTTGGTGCACAACATTGAACTAAATCCTGGACATGGTGGTCAGATCGCACGTTCAGCGGGCGGTTATGCACAGATCATGGGTAGAGATGGAAAGTACGTTTCATTGAGACTTCCTTCCTCTGAAATGAGATATGTTCTTGGTGAATGTTTGGCAACGATCGGTACGGTAGGTAACGAAGATTTTACCAATATCGTTATCGGTAAAGCAGGTAGAAGCAGACACCTTGGTATCAGACCACAAACACGTGGTTCAGCAATGAACCCTATTGATCACCCTCATGGTGGTGGTGAAGGTAAAACAAACTCAGGTCGTCATCCAGTATCTCCATGGGGTACTCCAGCGAAAGGGTTTAAAACTCGTAAGAAACAAGCTAGCGATAAGTTAATTATCTCTAAACGCAAAAAAGGTAGGGGCTAAGATATGGCAAGATCGACAAAAAAAGGTCCATTTATCGATGGGCACCTCATGAAAAAAGTGCTTAAAGCAAAAGAAGAAGGCTCTAACAAGCCTATAAAAACGTGGTCAAGAAGATCTGTGATTTTCCCAGAGTTCATTGGTTTAACGATCAATGTACACAATGGTAGACAATTCGTACCAGTATTCATCACTGAGAACCACGTAGGTTATAAACTAGGTGAGTTCGCACCAACAAGAACATTTAAGGGCCACAAAGGTTCTGTTCAGAAGAAGGTAGGTTAATTATGAGTAGAGCATTATTAAAATTCGTAAGAGTGTCACCTACTAAAGCTAGACTTATCGCTAGAGAAGTTCAGGGTATGAATGCTGAACTTGCACTTGCAGCGCTAGAGTTTATGCCAAACAAGGCAGCGGGTATCATTTCTAAAGTAATCGCATCAGCGGTTGCTAACGGTGACTTTGAACCAGAAGAAGTAACGATTACTTCTTGTAGAGTAGATAAAGCAGCGGTTATGAAAAGATGGAGACCAAGAGCTAGAGGTACAGCTTCTAGAATCATTAAACCAACAGCGCACATTTTAGTTGAAGTTGGCGTAGCTGAAAAAACTGGGGAGGACGCATAATATGGGTCAAAAAGTAAATCCTATAGGTCTTAGACTTGGAATTAACAGAAACTGGGAATCAAGATGGTTTCCTGCAAAAGGTAGAGCAGCTGAGTTTATCGCTGAAGATCACAAGATCAGAAAATACCTTAAAAAAGAACTTTTCTATGCCGGTGTTTCTAACATCATCATCGAAAGAACAGTGAAAAAATTAAGAATCAATATCGTGACTGCAAGACCTGGTATCATTATAGGTAAAAAGGGTGCAGATATTGAGAAATTGAAAGCAACACTTATCAAAATGCTTGGTAAAGACGTAGCGATCAACATTAAAGAGGAAAAACGTCCTCAAGCTTCAGGTCAATTGGCTGCTGAAAACGTTGCAACACAACTTGAGAGAAGAACTGCTTTCAGACGTGCAATGAAAAAAGTGATCCAGGGCGCACTTAAATCAGGTGCAAAAGGGATCAAGATCTCTGTATCTGGACGTCTTGGCGGTGCTGAGATGGCAAGAACTGAGTGGTACCTAGAAGGTAGAGTTCCTCTTCATACCCTTAGAGCGAAAATCGATTACGGTTTTGCAGAAGCACATACTACTTATGGAATCATTGGAATTAAAGTATGGATCTTCAAAGGGGAAGTGCTTGCTAAAGGTATCCAAGCAGAGCCAAAAGAAGAGAAAAAAGAAGGTCGCAGACCATCTAGAAAAAGAGGTGAATAATTATGTTAATGCCTAAAAGAACAAAATTCAGAAAAATGATGAAAGGCCGTAACCGCGGGAAATCTTTCAGAGGAAATAAAATTGAATTTGGTGATATCGCGATCAAAGCTATCGAAGGTGGTAGAATCGATTCTAGACAGATCGAGTCTGCGCGTATTACTATGACTAGAAAAATTGCAAGAACAGGTAAAACTTGGATCAGAGTTTTCCCTGATAAGCCACTAACAGCTAAGCCGCTTGAAACAAGAATGGGTAAAGGTAAAGGTGGTGTTGATAGATGGGTAATGAACATTAAGCCAGGTAGAATTATTTTTGAAATGGCGGGCGTTGAAGAGTCACTTGCAAGAGAGGCTTTAACACTCGCGATTCATAAAATGCCATTTAAGTGTAAAATCATCACTTTAAAGGATAGTAATGAACTATATTGATTTAAAAGATAAAAGTGAAGCAGAGCTTATAGAGATGCTTAAAGAGAAAAAACTGGAATTGTTTACATTGAATGCAAAGCAAAAAACGATGCAACTCACAAACACTTCTGAGTTAAGAGTAGCGAAAAAAGATATCGCAAGAATCCAGACAGCATTAACTGCTGCTAGATCGAAGTAAGGGGTCATATATGCCAAAAAGACAAATAACAGGTACTGTGATTAAAAAGGCTGGAGATAAAACTGCAACTGTATTGGTTGAGAGAAGAGTTCTTCACCCAAGATATCATAAAACAGTAAAAAGGTTTAAGAAATATCTTATTCATGATGAGAAGAATGATATCAATGTTGGAGATACAGTAAGCGCGATTGAGTGTAGACCATTATCAAAAACCAAAAGTTTCAGACTTCTTGAAATTGTGAAGAGAGGAGAACTGTAATGATCCAAGGTTTTACTAGATTAAATGTGGCAGATAACTCTGGAGCAAAAGAGATCATGTGTATCAAGGTTCTTGGTGGATCTAAAAGAAGATACGCATCGGTTGGTGATGTTATCGTTGCTTCTGTGAAAAAAGCGCTTCCAACAGGAAAAGTAAAAAAAGGTAAAGTGGTTAAAGCAGTCGTTGTTAGAACAAAGAAAGAGATCCAGAGAGAAAATGGTTCACTGATCAGATTTGATGACAATGCAGCAGTAATTATCGATGACAAAAGAGAACCGATAGGTACACGTATCTTTGGTCCTGTAAGTCGTGAAACAAGATATGCAGGTTTTATGAAAATTGTATCACTTGCACCGGAGGTATGGTAATGGCTAAAACATTCAAGATCAAAAAAGGTGACCAGGTAATGGTTATCGCAGGTGACGACAAAGGTACCGTTGGAGAAGTGCTTCAAGTACTGACAAAAAAAGATGCAGTAATCGTAGCAGGTTGCAAAACAGCTAAAAAAGCTGTTAAACCAAGCGAAGAAAATAAAGAGGGTGGATTTGCAGACAAAGAAATGCCGATCCACATCTCAAACGTAAAAAAAGTAGAGGGTTAATCCTATGAGTAGAATGAAGCAAAAGTACAATGACATCGTTCCTGCGCTCAGAGAAGAGTGTGGGACTACAAACCCGATGCAGACTCCTAAGCTTGAAAAGATAGTCATCTCTGTTGGTGCCGGTGAAGAGGGTAAGGACAACAAACTTATCCAAAACATGGCTGACACTATCTCACTTATCGCTGGACAAAAAGCAGTGATCGTTACAGCTAGAAAATCTGTTGCAGGTTTTAAAGCTAGAGAGGGTGCTCCAACAGGTATTAGAGTAACACTTAGAGGTGAAAATATGTATAACTTCTTTGATAAACTCGTATCTATCGCTCTTCCAAGAGTGAAAGACTTTAGAGGTACACCAAGAAAAGGTTTTGACGGACGTGGTAACTATAACTTCGGTCTTCAAGAACAATTGATGTTCCCTGAAGTTGTATTTGACAACGTGATTAAGACACATGGTATGAATATTACTATCGTAACGAGTACTGAAGATGATAAAGAAGGGTTCATGCTTTTAGAAAAGCTTGGTATGCCTTTCGCTAAAGGGAGAAACTAATGGCTAAGAAATCAATGATTGCAAAGCAAAAGAGAAAAGCAAAATTCTCTACGCGTGCATATACAAGATGTAACATTTGTGGTAGACCTCACTCAGTATACAGAGACTTCGGACTTTGTCGTGTGTGTTTAAGAAAAATGGCCAATGAAGGCCTTATTCCGGGCATGCGCAAAGCAAGCTGGTAAGGAGAAGAAAAGATGATGACAGACATAATTGCAGACTCTCTTACTCGTATAAGAAATGCTGCGCAAAGAAGACTAGACGTAACAACACTTCTTCACTCTAATGTAATTGAAGCAACCGTATCTATTTTTGTAGATAAAGGGTACCTTGAGAGCTACAAAGTGAAAGAAGATGGAAACAAAAAAACAATTAAAGTAGTTCTTAAATATGATGAGAATGAAAAAAGCGTGATCAATGAGATCAAAAAAATCTCTAAGCCTGGTAGACGTGTTCACCAAGGTAAAGACGATATTAGAACATTTAAAAACGGTTACGGTACCATGGTAGTTTCAACAAGCCAGGGTGTCATTGCTAATGATGAAGCGTACAAACGTGGAATCGGTGGCGAAGTAATCTGTAGTATTTGGTAAGGAATAAAGATGTCAAGAATAGGAAAAAGACCAGTAACTGTGGCAAGTGGTATTGAAGTATCACTCGACGGTACGACTCTCGTGGCTAAAAAAGGCAATCTTGAAAAAAGACTTGAAACTCATGGTAGAGTTGGGATCAGTATTGATGGTTCAGAAGTGACTTTTGAGAGAATAGGTGATGAAAAGCAAGATGCAGCGTTCTGGGGAACATACAGAGCACTCTTCAACAACATCATCATTGGTTTAGATAAAGGTTATACGAAATCTTTAGAGATCAATGGTGTTGGTTATAGAGCAGCTGTTCAAGGTAAAGTACTTAATCTTCAATTGGGTCACTCACATGATATTAATTTTGATATCCCAGAGGGACTTGAAATAAAAGTTGATAAAAACATTATTACGATCAGCGGTACAGACAAACAAGCAGTAGGTCAAGCTGCCGCTGAGATTAGAGATTTCAGACCACCAGAGCCGTACAAAGGTAAAGGTGTGAAGTATACTGATGAAGTGATCATCAGAAAAGCTGGTAAAGCAGCTGGTAAGTAAGGAGCGATAGATGTTAAAAAGTATTCAAAAAAGAAAAAATAAACTTCGCGCTCAAAGAAAAGCAAGAGTAAGAGGTAAGATCTTTGGTTCTGAAACATTACCAAGACTGACAGTATATAAGTCAAATAAATACTTCTATGCGCAGGCTATTAATGATGCTACTGGTACTACACTTGCTGCTGTTGACGGCAGAAAGCTTGGTCTGAAAGCAAACCAGGAAGATGTAAAAAAGATAGCTGCAGAGATGGCTAAAAACCTTGCTTCTAAAAACATTGAAACTGTTGTTTTCGACAGAAATGGTTACCTTTACCACGGTGTTGTTGCGTCATTTGCTGATGCACTTAGAGAAGCCGGAATCAAGTTTTAAGGACGCATGATGGAAAATAACGAAATTGAAAAAGAATTTGAAGAAGTAATCGTAAATATCGGTCGTGTTACCAAGGTTGTTAAGGGTGGTAGAAGATTTAGATTTACTGCACTTGTAGTGATTGGTGACAAAAACGGTACAGTTGGATATGGATTTGGTAAAGCCAAAGAAGTTCCTGATGCGATTAAAAAAGCGGTTGATGATGCTCACAAAAACCTTGTGAAAGTAAACATTAAAGGTACTACTATCGCTCATGATATCGAGCACAAGTTCAACGCAAGTAGAATCGTGCTTAGACCAGCGAGTGAGGGTACAGGTGTGATTGCCGGTGGTGCTGCTAGACCAGTACTTGAACTTGCAGGAATTCAAGATGTTCTTAGTAAGTCGATCGGGTCTAACAATCCAAATAACCTAGTAAGAGCAACGGTTCAAGCACTTACTAGAATCAAAGCGTAAGGGGTAAAGTATGGGTTTACATAATTTACAGCCTGCTCCAGGATCAACGAAAAATAGAAAAAGAGTTGGTCGTGGTCAAGGTTCAGGAACAGGTAAAACATCTGCAAGAGGTCAAAAAGGCCAAAAAGCAAGATCTGGTTACAAAGCTAAAAGAGGTTTTGAGGGTGGTCAAATGCCACTTTACAAAAGATTACCTAAAGTCGGTTTTACTTCTAAAATAGAAAAACCATATGTGATCAATGTAGAAAAGATCAAAGCAATCGCTGAACTTTCTGAGATTACTCTTGAGAGTATCAAGTCAGTACATAAATTACAAAAAAATGTAACAAAAGTGAAGTTGATTGGTGTTAGTGCAAAAGATCTTGCCGCTAAAATCAAAGACGACGCTGTTACAACAAGCGGAAAATAATTATGGGCAATGCTTTAACTCAAAAAATCCTGATCACATTGGGATTCCTTTTTGCGTACAGAGTTTTAGCCTATATCCCAACTCCAGGCGTTGACTTGAATGTGATCAAAGAGTTCTTTGACAGCAATTCAAACAATGCCCTTGGGCTAATGAATATGTTCTCTGGTAATGCCGTTGAACGTTTAAGTATCATCTCCTTAGGTATCATGCCTTATATTACTGCTTCCATCGTAATGGAACTTCTTGCAGCCACTTTCCCAGCACTCGGTCAAATGAAAAAAGAACGTGACGGTATGCAAAAATATATGCAGATCATTCGTTACTTTACTATTTTTATTACTGTGGTACAGGCTATTGGTGTCTCTATGGGACTGCAAGGCATGACGGGCAGAGCAGGTCAAAGTGCCGTAATGATAGATCCTATGATGTTTACTGTGATCACCACTTTCTCTATGCTGGCAGGTACGATGCTGCTTATGTGGATCGGTGAACAGATCACACAAAAAGGTATTGGTAACGGTATATCATTGATTATCTTTGCCGGTATTGTCTCAGGATTACCATCTGCGATCGGTAACACGGTAAGAGCGGTGAATGCAGGTGAGATGAACTTCTTGGTCGTCCTTGGTATCTTGGCGATTATGCTGATCACTATCTTGGCTATTATCTATGTGGAGCTGGGTGAGAGAAGGGTTCCTATCTCTTATTCTAGAAAGACGATCATGCAGAACCAGACAAAGAGAGTCATGAACTACATACCTGTCAAGGTAAACCTTTCAGGTGTGATTCCTCCTATCTTTGCCTCTGCTGTATTAATGTTCCCTCTAACCATGCTTCAGTCAAGCACTACGCCACTTTTGGTAGCGATCGCTGATTCTTTGGCACCAGGGGGCATCA
>AGBJ01000041.1_pt1 | contig 16911 bp, 18 predicted proteins | sample 768721 | NCBI WGS metagenome assembly AGBJ01 (sample SAMN00779238, study PRJNA67915) | hypersaline lake metagenome
CTTTTGTTCTATATTCATAGGCATCACGGATAAAATTCAGTACACGTGTCGTATCAAAGACGATCGTATCTTTCTGTTTTTGAATAAATTCAGCGTGCATACGCTCCGCTTCAAGTTCAAAACTCTGATACTCATTATAGGCAACTATGGTAGCAAAAACGATAATCACCATAAGCATTGCCAGCATGCCCATTACGTGTATGCTGGCAATGGTTTTATTTTTTAAAAAATTGATATGCATCTCCATCTATACTATGATCTTCGATACCATACATAAGTATTCAATCGTTCAACCATTTTTTTCATATAAAATCCCAAATCTGGCATTTTATTCTATTGGGATAATACCATGATTTGATATACTATTTATCATATTTATGTTAGAATTTCCAAAATTTAACCTATGGAGATATTCAAATGGATATTACTAAAATCGGACATGGCGAAAACCCGGATGCTGTAAAAGCAATTATAGAGGTACCACTTAACTCTGCTATCAAGTACGAAATAGACAAAGACTCAGGTGCTGTTGAAGTAGATAGAGTACTCTACTCTGCTATGCATTATCCTGCAAACTACGGTTTTGTAGCAAATACATTGTCAGATGATGGTGACCCTGCTGATATCCTTGTACTTTGTGACTATCCGCTTCAGGCTGGTTCATACATCAAGTGTAGACTTGTGGGTGTACTGATGACAGAAGATGAAAGTGGTGGAGATGAAAAACTGATCGCTGTACCAACTACTAAGATCGATCCGACATACGCAGGTATCAATGACCTTGCAGATGTACCGGAGCATACACTCAACCGTATCAAAAACTTCTTTGAAACCTACAAAATGCTTGAGCCTAACAAATGGGTAAAAGTAGCAGGGTTCAAAGACAAAGCAGCGGCAACTGCTATCTTGGACAAAGCCATTCAAAACTATAAATAATACGCTGCTGTACTTGCATAACTTTCCCACACAAGACAGACACTGAGAAAACTCAGTGTCTGCTTAGTGCATACTATAGATTAAAATCCGATCTCTCTCTTTCTATTATCCAAATAGATATTGACCCCTTCAACAATACCCTCTGCAATTCTTTCTTGATAGTTTGATGTAAACAACCTTTCGCGTTCTTTAGGATTCGTAAGATATCCTACTTCAACCAGTATAGAGGGCCTACTTGCCCCTACAAGCACGTAAAATGGTGCAGGTCTGACACCCCCGTCTTTCACATCACTGTATTCACTATTTAAATTTTTGATCATATTTCGCTGCACATCGATTGCAAGTTTATGCGACTGTATGATCTTAGGACCGTTCAGTACCGCATCGATGATCACATCCTTACTTAACTTATCCGTACCTTGCAGTACCGATGCATTCTCTCTGGCAGCGATACGTTGAGACTTTTCATCTCTGGTTTTTTGTAAAAAATAGGTCTCTACACCTTCGACTACATCAAAACGGCTTTTATCCCCTATGGCGTTGGCATGAATGGAGATGAAGACCTTGGCATCTTTTTTATCAGCAATTCTTGTACGTTGTCCCAGTGTTAAAAACCTGTCATCACCCCGAGTGAGATGTACTTTGTACCCTTCACTTTGAAACTCATTTTTAAGCTTTTTGGTAATTTTCAGTACCAGGTCTTTTTCTTGCTTACTGTCACACAATGCACCAGAATCACACCCTCCATGCCCGGCATCTATGACCACAAGACTGTCCGACCTGTCAACACTCGGACCACCACACCCTATGACTAAAAGTAGAGCGACTATTCCGACTATAATTTTTTTCATCTTTCATCCTATTGTAAAAAGAATATCCTCTTTGATCATAGATCAATTTCTTTTTTTCTATTGTCTAAATACATTTCTATACCTTCTGTTATACCATTGACAATGAGCTCCTGGTAGCGTGGTGTAAAGAGTCTTTTACGCTCTTTTGGATGGGAGATATACCCAACTTCAACCAGTATAGAAGGTCTGCTTGCTCCAACAAGCACCCAAAAAGGTGCATGTCTTACGCCTCCATCTTTAACACGTTTATATCTTGTATGCAGATTGGTCATGATCCTGCTCTGCACAGCAATGGCCAGCTTATTGGATTCAACGATCTTTGGTCCCGAAAGCACTGAATCAATGATCACATTACGACTCAATTTGTTCATACCCTTCAATACAGACCTGTTTTCTCTCTGTGCTATACGCTGAGATCTGGCATCTCTTGTTTTTTGTAAGAAAAAAGTTTCTACACCCTGTATTTTATTCTGTTTCCTTTTAGGTACAGAATTCGCATGGATAGAGATAAATGCAACAGCCTTTTTAGTATCTGCTATCTTCGTACGTTGCGGAAGTTTTAAGAAACGATCTTCCCTCCGTGTCATATAGACAGGGTATCCACGTTTGTTGAGTTGTTTTTCAAGCCTCTTGGCTATTTGTAAGACAAGATCCTTCTCTCTTTTCCCACCGCCTATCGCACCGGTATCATGACCACCATGTCCTGCATCTATCACGATAAGATCATGTTTTTTGGATCTCGTCGGTTTGGGTTTCTGTACCACTTTTTGAGTTTTTTTATAGCGCTTTGCGGGCAATACACTACTCTCTTTCGGTAATGAAATATGATAACTGTTATTGGAGAAAAATGGCTGATATGCGATAGGTTTGGAAGCTTTATATCCCGTGATCACTACACGAACCGTATTGGGCCTGTTTTGAGCCAAACGGACATGCGGTCCTAAACCCAAGGGTACACGGCTATGTGCAATACGTGTATTCTTAAAATCATAAATTTCTCTGTCAGGATTGCTTAGTGTAAAGTGCTTTACACTCTTTTTATTGAAGGGTTTAGAAAAGAAAAGACGCAGTTCGTCTTTTTTGACTATAGCCTTCTGTACTTTGATAATGCTGGGAAAAAGCAGTGTACTCAGTAGCAATATTAAAAGAGAAACCCTACTCATCTTTGGCATCGTTTTAGTTATCTTCTCCGTTCATCAATTTGTCCATAAGCTCTTTGACCGTGATGATCTCTGTCAGACGATACCCGTTCGACCCGGTAAAGAAAAGTCCCGTCTCTTTAATACCGTCATATGCATCCGTCAGTCTGTCTGCGATACAGTAACCTACGATCTTCGCCTCTTCACCACGATGACACGGCGCAACACAGTTTGAAATACATGCTACTTTGGGTGCAGTACCTTTTTCTATATCTTCATGAAGCTGTGTCCTGACGCCGCGTGCAGGATACCCTACCGGAGAGTTAAAGAGTTTGATATCCTCTTCTTTGGCATCTATAATGATATCTTTCATTACCTGACTTGCGTCACATTCTACTGTTCCGATAAAACGTGTACCCATTTGTACACCATCTGCACCCAGTTCCATCATTTTGACGATATCTTCATGGTCCCACACACCACCAGCTGCGATGATAGGCATAGAACCCCAGTTCTTTGCCTCTTCTACTACAGGAGGCAATATCACTTCCAGCTGATTTTCAGGCATAAAACACTCATCATATTTAAAGCCTTGATGTCCGCCGCTCAGTGGCCCCTCTACAATCACTGCATCCGGCAGTCTGTCATGTGTTTTTTTCCAACGGCGACATAAAATCCTCAATGCCTTGGCAGTAGAAACGATAGGCACTAAAGCAACATCTGGATAATCTTTAGTGGCTTCAGGCATCGTAAGCGGTAACCCTGCACCTGTAATGATAATATTAGCCCCTGCCTTACAGGCATCTTGGACTACACGATTGTACTCGCTTTGTGCATAAAGGACATTGGCTGCCAAAGGCTTGTCCCCACATATCTTTCTTGCATTTTCAAAAATCTTCTTCAGTGCTGGATAGGAGTAAAAATTGATCGCTTCATACGGTCTGTGCTCCTTACCTACCATCTCTTTGCCATGAAGGAATTTTCTATTTTTATACACACCGGTTCCTACGGCAGAGATGACACCGAGGCCACCCTCTTTTGAAACAGTACCGGCTAATTGATCCCAAGATATACCAACACCCATACCACCTTGTACAATAGGCTTATCAATGGTATATTTTCCAATTTTAAGAGATTTAAATGGCATTACCCTACCTTTACTTTCGCAAATTTGCGTTTTCCTACCTGCAAGATATATTCTCCGGCTGTGAGATTTAACTTCTCGTCAGAAATCTTTTCCTGATTAATACTGACTGCATTTTGTTTAATGTCTCTTCTGGCCTGAGAAGTGGAAGGTTCTATGCCCGCCTCTACCAGCGCCTTGCATATCCATATACCCTCTTCTACTTCTACTTCATTCATATCTGTTGGAAGCTGGTTTGATTTAAAAACATTATCAAACTCTTCTTTAGCTAGTGTAGCCAACTCTTTATTATAAAACCTTGTAACCAGTTCAAGCGCTAAATTTTCTTTCACTATTTTAGGATGAAGTGTACCTTTTTGTACATTGTCCTTCATTGTAGCGATTTCTTCCAATGATCTTTCACTTAAAAGCTCATAATAACGCCACATCAACTCATCTGAAACAGACAGTGTTTTAGCATAAATATCTTTAGGTTCTTCTGTAATCCCTATATAGTTGTTCAAAGACTTGCTCATCTTCTGTATACCATCAAGTCCTTCCAAAATAGGCATCATCAGCACTGCTTGTTCTTTGCCTGTATTATAGACACGTTGAAGATGTCTTCCCATCAGAAGATTGAACTTCTGATCTGTTCCACCGATCTCAATATCACTTTTGAGTTCAACAGAATCGTATCCCTGAAGCAGTGGATATAAGAATTCTGAAATAGAAATACTCTGTTCCCCTTTAAAACGTTTTTCAAAATCATCACGTTCCAGCATACGTGCTACACTGAACGTAGTGGTCAAGGCGACCATCCCAGAAGCACCGAGTGCATTCAGCCAGGTAGAATTAAATACCACTTCTGTCTTGCTCTCATCAAGAATATTAAACACCTGTTCCTGATACGTTTTTGCATTTGCCATGATCGTATCATTGTCCAGTATTTTTCTTGTTTCACTCTTGCCTGTAGGATCACCGATCGTTGCCGTAAAATCACCGATGAGAAGTTGTACCCTTCCACCGTGGTTTTGAAATGCTCTAAGCTTTTGAAGAAGTACAGTGTGCCCCAGGTGAAGGTCTGCACCGGTAGGATCAAATCCTGCCTTGACTGTATAGGTACTGCCATCATCATAATATTTTGCAACCAATTTCTCAATACGTTCCATATCTATGACCTCTGCAGTACCTCTGCTTATCTCTTCCAATGCTTTTTCTACCATACTTCTTTTCCTCTATTTATTTGTTATATGCGTCATCTAAACTTATGATCTCTATGAGTTTAAATTTTTGTGAAATTTTTTCTGCAAGCGCCTGTTTCTTAGGCTCAGAACTCTCTACTTCTATTTGACAAAATTCTGCCTGCTCTGAATTTCTAATGCCCAGCTCTATGCTCAAAATATTGAGATTCAGTGTTGAAAGTTTTGTCAGAAGGTCTGCCAAAATACCCTTTCGATTCTGAAGGCTTATCGTGAGTCTGTATCGGGAAAGTTTCGAACCGCTCCAACTCACAAAGATCATCGCATCACCTTTTAAGATCTTGTCATAGGCTTTCTTGCATAATTTGTGGTGTATAATAGCTTTACTCCCCTTATAGAATGCAACAATTTGATCACCGACCTTAGGATGACAGCAATAATCGAATTCTACGCCGTCTATGGGTTTATTGGTAAAGAATGTAAAGTGTTCTACCTCTTTGATATAAGGTTTTTTATACCCTTTTTTAAGCAATTCCCAAAAGCGTACTTCTTTGGTACCCATATAATCTGCTACTTTATGGATAGTCTCTTTATAATAATCAAGCTGCACCGGTATTTTATAGACAGAATCATTGTGGTCCATCTGTTCCAGCAGTTCTCTCATTGCCGTACTCTCTTGGGAAAACAGTGTACCTAAAATATTATAGGCACTTAAGGTATCTGATTCTTTTATCCTTGCCCTGCAAGAACTTCTGATACCCTCTTTTGCTTTGGATGTTTTTACCGTATCCAGCCATGAACAGTGAAGATGCGGTTTGTCATCTTTCAGGATCTTCACGATATCCCCATTTTTCAAAATGGTCAACAGTGACACCTTCTGCTTGTTCACCAATGCTTCTGTTGCATTGATGCCTACTTCCGAATGGATCGCATAGGCAAAATCAAGTGCGACAGAACCTTTAGGCATGGTAAAATAATCCCCTTTAGGTGAAAATACCGTGATATCTTCAGAAAAAAGATCTGATTTTGCCAATTCATAAAACTCTTCTACGGATTCATTTTGATAATGCAGACTCTCTAACCATTCTAAATTGACACTGTTGTTTCCGCCTTTATATTTCCAGTGTGCAGCTACCCCGTACTCTGCCAGCCGGTGCATCTCCCTGGTTCGGATCTGTGCTTCTACGATCCCTTCTTCACCAAACAAAGTGGTATGGATCGTTTTATATCCATTTTCTTTAGGTACGGCGATATAATCTTTAAATCTGGAGATGAGCGGCGTGAACCGTAAATGCATGAGTCCTAGAACCCGGTAACAATCTATAGGATTTTTTACGATCACACGAACTGCTAACAGGTCAAGTACCTCTTCTATGCTTACACCCTTTCGGTGCATCTTGAGGTAAATGGAATAATAGTGCTTTACCCTTCCGATAATTTCATACTCGTCTTCTTTAAAACCATCTTTATCCATCATCTCTTTTACATGTTGAATAAAGGTATTGAGCTTGATCTTCAGGTTTTGGTCATTTGACTTGATATAGGTATCTATTTTCTTATAGTCTTCAGGATATATATAATAAAAACTCAAATCTTCCAAATCATTTTTAAGTCTTGAGATACCCAGCCTATGTGCAATAGGAGCATAGACGACCAAGGTCTCTTCGGCGATACGTTTCTGTTTTTCCAAACTTAATGCATCCAGTGTAAGCATGTTATGCAGTCTGTCACAAAGCTTTATGACCAGTACACGCACATCCTTAATGGAGGCAAGAAGCATTTTTCGGAATGTCAGTGCAGAGTTTATCAGTCTTTCATCTGAACCAGAAGGGATCAACTCTTCATCACGTATTTCAACGATCTTGGTCAGTCCCTCAACCATGTGTGCCACATCATCCCCAAATTCGTGTTCTAATTCTTCAATGGTAGCACTGGTATCTTCCACCACATCGTGTAAAAGTGCAGCCTGTACCATCATCTCATCATTAGAGAACTTTGCGGTGATCGCTGCTACAAGTATGGGGTGAACAATGTAAGGCTCTCCACTTTTACGCGTTTGCCCTTGATGTGCTTCAAGTGAAAGTTCCAATGCTTTGATGGTTGCAGGCAGCGGGGAGGGAAGTTCTTTCCAAAGAAGGGCTTTTGCCTCTTCAATGGTATGTATGTTTTTAGCTTTACCTAAAAAAGCATCCAAAAGAATTTAGCCTTCTAAACTTACGGTGATTTTACCTTCAGCAATTTCTTGAAGTGCAATATCTGAATATTTCATACCTGAAGTATCTATATCTAACTGTACTTCAGCGCCATTGGCGATATCCTCTGCTCTTTTTCCTACTGCATTTGCAAGAAGGTATTTATCGAAATCTACTTTTTCCATTGCCAAAGCGGTTAATTTTTCTGTTCTCATATCTGTTCCTTTATTATTTCATTCTCTATTTTATACTTGTTTATTTCACAATTGAACACAGGCTCATATCACCTTTGACAATTGCAAGAAGATTACCTTTTTCAAACATGTTACACACCACAATAGGCAATCCATTCTCTTTAGCCAAAGCAATAGCAGTATCATCCATTACTTTAATATCATCATTAAGTGCCTGATCGTAAGATAAAACATCCAGTTTCACGGCATCATCAAACTTATTTGGATCCTTGTCATAGACACCATCTACTTTGGTTGCTTTGATAAGTAGATCGGACTCTATTTCAGACGCTCTAAGCGTAGCAGCAGTATCTGTTGTAAAGTAAGGGTTTCCTGTACCTCCTGCAAATACAACGACACGCCCCTTTTCCAAGTGTCTTCGTGCACGTCTTACAATAAAAGTTTCACCTATCTCTTGCATATCGATAGCGGACTGAAGTCTCGCATCAAGTCCGGCATGTTCCAATGCCTCCTGGATGGCTACACCATTGATCACGGTAGCCAACATACCCATGTAGTCTCCAGAAGTTCTTTTAATGATCCCATCTGCAGCGGCTGTCACACCACGAATGATATTGCCGCCACCTACAACGATCCCGACTTCGATACCATTGTCTACAAGTTCTTTAATCTCACCTGCAATAAAATTGAGAATCTGGGTATCAATACCATACCCTTCATCACCTGCCAACGCCTCACCAGAAAATTTTACCAATACTCTTTTAGTCACAGATGCACCTTTATATAATTTCGCGATTATATCTAAATGTCGTTTAGGCGGGGTTTAAACCTAAAATCACCTAGATACTGATCAATCTGAGCGGATTGATATGTTTGGAGTTTTTTGTTGCTTGAAAAATAAGTTTTTCATTCACTTTTCCTACTACATATCCCTTTTGTATCTTAACGCCTACATGTATCGTAGGCGCTATTTTTGACAGTCCTGCATACACCGTGTGGATCTTCTTGCTGTGCGCAACTACTACGACTTTCCCCAGCATACTGCTTTGTCCGGCAAAGACCACTTTCCCATTCAAAATATTTTGTACTTTTGAATTTGAGGCAGGAGACTGTAATGTAATAGACTCATTAAATATCTTGATCTTATAAATAGGATCTACATACGTACCGAACTTTTTGACAAGCTTGGACCCAGGTAAAGGTGAGATCGTTTTTCCCCCTCTATATCTATAGGTCTTGGGCGGAGTATAGGAGGAATTTACCTGTCTGACCTTTTCACTCGTTTTATAGATTTTTTTCTTCTCTTTTTCTGCTCTTTTTGCAGCCAATCGTGCCTTGGCTCTATCAGCTTTTGTTTTTGCCTTTTTTAACTCTATCTGGGCTTTTCTTGCGTTCTCACGAGCCAATGCTTTGGCTTCACGTATCTCTCTTTGTCTCTTTTTTTCTAGACGCATCGCCTCTTTTTCTGCCGCTGCTCTCCTTTGTGCTTCTTGTACTTCTTTTTTATGCAAAATATTGAGTTTTGACAAAGTGGATCTGAGGGAATTTTGTTTATCTACCAGTTTTTCAAGTTTTGCATTATATTTCTCTTCATCTTTGGCGAGTTTTTTACGCAATTGCTCTTTGGCTGACTTTTTTTGCGCATACTCCTCTCTTTTTTTTATGATGCGTGCAATCTTATTTTTGGTTTTATTGCGCAGGTAAACTTTATCATTTTTCTGTTTTTTAAGCGTCTCCATCTCTGCTCTGAGTGCCGTGAGCAATTTTGCATTATGTTTTTTATACGCAATATAAACTTCTTGTGAGAGTATGGATTCACGGGTCGGTTCATGTGCCTGTTCCATCGCAAACACGATAGAAAATTGTTCAGAAAGCAAAGTAATAAATGCCTGATACTTTTCTTCCAGTGCCTGGCTGGTCACTTTTAACTCTTCTTCGGCCTGACTTAATTCTGTTTTCAGCTGTGCATATTGTGCTTCCTCTTTTTCCTTATCTTCTTCAAGTTCTCCTATTTTCGTCTCAAGATAGAGGATGTCTTTTTCTGCTGACTGTATATCTTTGGCGATCTTGCTTAACTGTCTAGCCATCTTTTTTTTGGCTGATGATGCGGCAGAAAGATCTTGTTCAGAGTGTTTGATCTTCGCAGCGGTAGATGCACCATATAGTATGCCTACAGCTACAAGATAAAGAAGGATGAAGGATCTCACTCCTGGACTCCCTTACTGCTAAATACAACCGTATACACGGCAATAATAACTATCAAGATAGATGATCCCAGTAAAATCGCTATATCAGTGAACTTGAAAAGTGCTTCCTGATTTTGGATCATAATATCAATACCACTTCCTCTTGCCCAGTAAAATTTGCTATAAAAGAAAATGGCGCTGACCAGTATCGTCGCGAATATAGCATCGAAAAATGCTATTCTAAAAAGCACACCGGATCTAAGCATCATCGGCGCACCAAATATTTCCATCACCTGCATCCGTTCTTTATGTGCATATTTCCAGATCTCCATCTGCTTGATAATTAAGAAGAGGCTCACCACTGCCATAAACACAATAAACACTTTCAATATAAATTTAATAAAAGAAAAAAGTCTATAGTTGGAATGATACGTACTCCCAAAAGTTTCAACTTTTTTAATATTCAGATCGGATTGAAGGTCTTTTTTGATCTGTTCCAATTCAGAAGTGGGAAGATAAGAATCAAGTCCCAGGTTATAAAAATAAGGTAAGATCTCCAAGATCTCATCACTGCTGCTTTTGCTGATCCCTTTTGCGACCTCAAAAACGATATACTCTCTTTTGATCTGTTCAGAACTGCTAATATGGTCATTCAGTGCTTGAAATTTCTCCAATTCCATAGGCTTGTAGGTCACAGCCAGCATCGAATAGCCCTCTTTCAACCCTTCCTCATAGGTATTGGTTGTACGCTCAAATACCAAATAGAACTCGATCCCCAACAAAATTGCCATCAGCGGCAGTATAAACATAAGATGATTTTTAATGAACTTCATATACACCCTTGCTCTCTATGATAAAGTGTCTGTATGGTAATGAAAAAACGGTTGGGATTTTATGTGTTACCACCAAAACGGTGGTGTCAAGCTGTTGACATGCATTTTCCATCAAGTCCCAGATCACATTGGATGAGTAGTCATCAAGGTTACCGGTAGGTTCATCTGCCAAGATCACCACCGGATTTTTTGACAAGGCTCTTGCCACACCCACACGCTGCTGTTCTCCACCGCTCAGTTCCAATGGGTATTTATCAGCATACTCTGCAAGCTTTACATGTTTCAGCAGTCTATAGGCCTGTGTCTCCTGTATCTCAGTAGGATATCCCGCTATCATTAGAGGCAAAACAACATTTTTTTTCACGGTCCACTCATTCACAAGTTTATAATCTTGAAAAATGATACCCATATGTGTCCTAAGTTCTTGAAGTTTACTCGGGCGTATGCTTGACAGATTCTGACCACCAACCACAAGATTACCTTTACTGGGTTTCAACTTTCCGTACAATGCCTTCAGCAGTGTTGATTTACCAGAACCACTGGGTCCAGTGATAAACACGAATTCACCTTTTTTAATGCTGAAGTTCGCATCTTTGATCACCTCTTTTCCTGCTTTACCATAGGTAAGGGATAAATGTGAAGCGTGGATCACATTAGACATACTCTACTCTCCTTTAGTAAGCATCAACTGCTCAGCTAGTTTTTGATGGGCCTCAAAGTTCACTGTCGTCTTCACAGGGGAAGAGACAAAATACCTGCAACGCTCTTGTTCCAATAATATATATTTATGTTCCGGTCTGTCAAAGCTTCCAAAAGCACACTTGATAAGCAAGCTTTGATCCGATATTTTGTAGACACGTTCAAAGTGTATAAAGTAGCCTTCATATACCAGTGCTTTTTTAGGTAAACGCTCTTCAATACCTTGGATATATTTTACATCATTAAAATTAAAATCTAACGTCACATTTTTAGCGTCAGATTCCTGTGTACATTTGACATAGACATCATAGATATCTTTTTCCTGTCTTAGCCATCGTGCTTCATACTTGCTAGTGACCTCCAAGGCTTCATTTTTACGTACTTCTACTTCTATTTTAGGCACTGAAAAGAAAGTCTCGAGTGCATACCAAAAGTATTTGTCACTGTCTGTACGGAGTTCCAAACGTCCGCCTTTTCTTAATACACGCATGGATTCTTCCAAAAAGCTAGGGCTGATCACTCTCCTGTGAGGCTTTTTATCCCATGGTACAGGAAAATGTACAAAGATCTGTTCACACACATTTGAGGGTAGCATTTCTAAAAAGAGCCTTGCATCATAGTTCACTACCCAAATGTTATTCAGACCTTGCAGCTCTATCTGTTTGAGTACCTGTTGTGCAGAAGGGGTATGAATCTCTAACCCTATAAAAAGTGTATCAGGGTGTTTCGCTGCCTGATAGAGCAAATGCCTTCCGCTTCCAAACCCCACCTCAACAGAGATCTTCTCTGTTGGATACGTGATATTTTCAAAATCTTCTATCTTTTTAAAATAGTCTGAAGAGAGGGGACTTTTGGTATTGGAAATAGCAATATTTGAAGAGAGTATCTCCAGGTTCAACTCTTTTGAAACACGTTCCAACGCCTCTTTCAGCAGGTTTACCTTAAGCGGCCTGGTCACCTTGTCATATTTGAGAAGGTAGGCTGACTCATCTGGTTTAAGTTGCAGGAGAAACTCTTCTCCGCCATGTTCGACGCCGATGAGTATATCATTGCGGTTCAGTGCTTGCGCACAAAATGTCATCATTTCACTGCTTGCTAACTTTTGTTCTATGATCGTAGTATCAAAGGGGGTAACTTTTAAATGTGGCATGGTTCCTGCTTATAGTGTAATTTGTGTTGGCTGGCTGGGATACGCACGTATCTTATCATAGCTTTGTGCGATGATACGGTAACGGTAGGTATGTCCTCTTGTTACAAAGGTATCAATATATTCAACCATCAGTTGCCCTTGTACCTGTGAGACAAATTTCCATTCGCCGTCATTGACTGAACGCTCTATAATATACGTACTGATACTGGGGTTATCATGTGGTTTCCACAAAATTTTTACCACAGACGGTGCTACTTTATAGGCTTTAACGAAAGTGACAGCCGAAAACGGCGGCAAAGTTCTTACCTCGACCGGCTCACTTCGCTTGGACTCTTTCCCTAGTGCAAATGTACTAAACATGTAACGGTAAGTACTGTCTGCTTTTACATGGGTATCTACAAAATGGGTTGCATAACGGTTCCCCACGGTCCCGATACGTTTGAAACTCTTGGTATCTTCTGAAGCATTGTCTCTATAGATATTTACACCATGGATGCGATGATCGGATATCTTTTCCCACTCAAACCCTACGGAATTCATGCTGGGTAAAACATGGATTTCTTTCAGAGGCGTTAATGTAGGATCTGTACCATACGTCATCAATCCCTTGATACCGCCACAACCGTTAAAGGTGATTAAAAAGAGTACCCAGAGTATGAGGATCGATTTTTTCATCTACTTCACCTTGATCAAAATTTTTAGATATATACGCTTTCATATCATCAAAAAGTGGGGCGACAAACTCCATTCTTTCACCGTTTACAGGGTGTACCAGATATAGTAAATATGCATGTAGATTAACTCTTGAAATTTTATCTCTTTTGCTCTTAAACCCGTATAAATCATCCCCCAGGATATGGCGTCCGAGTGTATTTAAATGTACCCGTATCTGATGGGTTCTGCCTGTATACAATTTTGCTGCGACGAGTTCCACATTATTGTTCGCAGTAAGCAGTTTTACAAAAGCCGTTTTAGCAGCTCTCCCCTCCGGAACCACAGCCATTTTGAGCCTGTTCTTAGGATTGCGTCCTATGGGTTTATCTACTATCGTATCTTCTTTGAGCGGATAGTCGATCAGGGCCAGATAGTAGCGTCCCATACTCTTGTCTTGCAGTTGCAGGCTCAAGGCTTCATGGACTTTGTTATCTTTGGCCACGACCAGTGCACCTGTAGTCTCTTTGTCTATACGATGTACAATGCCGTAACGTTCCTCTCCGCTGATCGTTGAAAGAGAGATACCCTTATGGACCAGCCAATCTACCAGTGTAGGTTCTTTCACAGAGGGAGCAGGATGTACCACAAGGCCTGCAGGTTTATTAACAACTAAAAGGTACTCGTCTTCATAGAGTATCTCTACATCAAAATCTATAGGAACGGCTTCACGTTTTTCAGCCTCTTTGAACCTGTAAGCAACCTCATCACCCACTGCCAGTTTTCTACTGGTCTTGGTCATGCATTCTCCATTCACTTCCACCAAACCGTCACGTATCAGTTTTTCAACCTGGTTCCGACTGACTTCAAGCATGGAAGCAAGAACTTTATCTACCCTGCCTGCTTCGTTTACTACAAAAGATTCTTTCTGGCTCATTATTTTTTACAAGCCTCTCATCACATTTCGTCTATATCATCTCTGTTCCAACGAGCAGGATCAAGAAATGTATCATCATGTATATGTTTGAAAGAGGCTTTGAACATTTTAAAGATATCTTTATTCTCTTTTTCAAGTTCGGCCAACCACGCTTTGGTCGAAGCCCTGGCATGTGGCATCTTCACATCTTTCAACATTGCAGGACAGGCTTCATCCCCTATCACCTGCAAGTTGTTCTCATCCGCAAAGGCACGCAGTTGTGACTCTCTGACCTGTATCAGCGGACGTATCAGGTGAAACCCTCTGCTTGTCTTGTAAATAGGGGCCAATGCTCTCATCGTCCCATTGTAGAACATATTCATAAAGAAACTTTCCACCGTATCATCAAAATGGTGGCCCAATGCCACCTTCGTAAAACCACCTTCCTCTGCAAAACTGTAAAGAGCCCCTCTTCTCATACGTGAGAAGTAGGAACAGAATGAAGAGTTTTCACGTATCGTATCATGTGAGACTTCAAAGATGTTAGTGTCATACACTGTATGTTTGATATCATACTCTTTACAATGTGCTTCCAAGAACGCATACTGTTCATCAGGCATACCATACTTCACCGTACACGCTTCAAATTCAAAATGAAAAGGTGCATGCCGTTGGATGTGTTTCATCAGGTGTACAAGCGCCAGCGAGTCTTTTCCCCCACTAAGTCCTACAAGTACTTTATCGCCTTCACCTATGAGTTTAAACTCTGCATTGGTCTTTCCTGCCAACTTGAGTAACTTTTTACTGATCGGGATGCTTTTAGCAGCCTTTCGTCTTTGCTTATCGTTCAATGGCATCCACCATACTCAAAATGAAATCTGCAGAGATCTTTGCAGAACTTTCCAAGAATTCATCAAAATTAAAACTGGCATCCATATCTGCACTGTCAGAGATGGCACGCAAGACGAAGAAAGGTACATTTAAAGCATTGCAGACCACGGCAACACTTGCCCCTTCCATTTCCAGCGCATCTGCCTTGAAAGTAGCAGCGATCCACTCTTTACGTTCAACATCTGCTACGAATTGGTCGCCCGTGGCAATAATCCCTTCTTTGAGCGTCAACCCTTTTTGTTTCGCCACATCTTTTGCCGTAGCCCGCAACCCTTCATCAGGATGAATGCATACATTCCCCTCAGGCACATACCCAAAAGGATGGCCAAAAGCAGTAATATCCAGATCATGCTGGCAAAGTCCATTGGCCACAATGAGATCGCCGATCTTAAGTGTATCATTAATTGCACCTGCCACACCCGAAAAAAGAAGCAGCTCACACTCAAATTTTTCTATCAGTGTTGCAGCCGTTAATGTAGCGAAGACTTTTCCTATCTTGGAATAAGCTACGACGACCTCTTTACCATGGTAGGTACCTTTATAGTATTTATTATCGCCATACACAATGGTTTGCACATCATCAAGCTTACGTATAATGGGTTCTACCTCTTCGGGCATTGCACCCATGATCGCTATTCTGCTATTCACCACTGATAACTCCTTTGTGTATGTTACTACGTGTTCTATATTAATTTAATTTTTCAATTTCCGTCAGCGCTGTTTGGAGAGATACCATATCAGAAACCACAAAGTGAGGCTTCTTGGTTGCTTTACGGTTCAACCCTTTCAGTACCCCGCCATGTCCAAACTCCACATAGCAATCTACAGTATCATCAAAATCTGCTATAGACTGCTTATACAGTACCGGAGAGACCAATTGTTTAGGTAATAGCTCCAATGCTTCTGCTTTTGTGTTATACATCTTTGCAGTGACATTAGATATCACGGGCGCGATAAATTCATCTTTTAACATCTCCCCAAGCTTTTCAGAAAGCGGTGCCGTTGCAGAGGCAAGTAATGGACAGTGACTTGCCACCGACATATTTAGAAGCATCGCTCTTTTTGCTTTGGCTTCTTTCAGGATAGGCGCCAACGCTTCAAGGTCTGATTTGATACCGGCTATAACGATCTGGCCTTCCGCATTATAATTTACAGGCCATACTTTCAACCCTGCTTCTCGTTGTGCATCACAGATCTCTTCAACAACTTCATCTGCAAGCCCCAAAGATACCATCATCCCAACATCCTGTCCCGCACAGGCCTCCGCCATCAGTTTACCACGAAGATTGACAAGTTCTACAGCATCTATCGCATCTATCGCACCGACTGAAACCAATGCAGAGAACTCACCTAAAGAGTGCCCCAGTGCAAACACAGGCTTGATAGGCATTTCATTTTCAAAAAGTTTATGTGCTATCGCAGATACAAGTAAGATAGCAGGCTGTGTAAACTCGGTCTTCTCAAGATCGTCATTCTCTTCAAACAGAAGATGCTCAAAATCGATACCTGTTCTTGCACTGGCATCAGCCACCATCTGTTTTGCTATATCAGAGTTGTTAAAAAAGTCTTGACCCATCCCTACAGCCTGAGATCCCTGTCCTGGAAATAAAAATGCACATTTGATTGACATACGTGTCCTTTGAAAGTATTAAAATATTTTATGTATTTTACCATCTTTAAATTATGATATGATAGTAAGAATGAACAAGAAGGAGATTATCATGGCTAAAAAATATATTTGTCCCGTTTGTGACTACATCTATGACCCTGCAGTAGGAGACCCTGATTCAGGTATCGCACCCGGTACTGCATTTGAAGATATCCCCGAAGACTGGGTCTGTCCTGATTGCGGGGTGCGTAAAAGTGAATTCGAGGAGTTGAAAGAGACATAGTCTTTTAGACTTGCTACTTGCTATGCAGTTCCCTTTTTATTTCCTCCATGAGCTTTTGT
>AGBJ01000042.1_pt1 | contig 16805 bp, 16 predicted proteins | sample 768721 | NCBI WGS metagenome assembly AGBJ01 (sample SAMN00779238, study PRJNA67915) | hypersaline lake metagenome
TCAAGAATAAAACAAAGTGAAACACTCTTATCTCCTAAGTGATCGTCCTGTCTCAACATGTATACACAGAGGAAAAAATGATAGAACAAATAGATAGAAGGTAACTTTTCAGTAGAGTGATAAATAAAAGGGAAATGCATCCCCAGTGGGAGATAAGGATGCGATATAAAATGAAAAGTTACCTAGAAAGCCAGAAGGAGTAAAAGGGATTAAGAACCCTCCATGGCTTTCATGTCGGAAGTATAGTCGCTTTGTATGAAGCAAGTGTGAATTATTTATATTGGTCACATTAAAATTGGGTTTAGTTAAAGGAAGGGTATCCTGACGGAAAAGCCAGGATACCGAGTAAAAAGTTATTTAGAAGACCACAGAGTTATTAAAAGGGGAGAAGAAGACTCTCTGTGGCTTCATATTGTTAGTATAGCCTTCTTCTGTGTACTCCTTGTGAAACCTATAGGTATGAGCAACAGTAATCAATCATACTTTTTGCCTTTACCTGAAATTTACTGTTTGCAGGAACATTAAAAGATTCTCCTCCGTTAATGCTTACCCATTCTTGACTGCCTGGAAGTTTTACTTCCAGTTCGCCTGACGTGATCTCCATTAACTCAGCTTCCTCAGTACCAAACTCATACTCCCCAGGCGACATAAACCCTAACGTTTTTCTGCTTCCATCTGCAAAATGCACCGTTCGGCTTGTGACCGCACCATCAAAATAGGTATTACCCGCTCTGTCTACACTTACATTTTCAAAATTTGTCATCAATCTATCCTTTTTATAGGATTATAACAAATCATGCTTCTTATTGCCTAATTTCAGGTTTCGAAAAATAACAACCGTCCAAAAATAGAAATACTAAGAGAACTTCTACACAAATGACTAATTAAATCTATAGTTTTACCGTCAGAATTGCCTCAAAAAATAAGCTAAAATAAGCGCTTTTTTTACTTTTTCCATACCAAAGGTTAAAAAAGGGTTTAAAATGGGTTATTTTGCATGCTAGATACTATTATGTAGATTTTAGTGGTTTTCTATATTTTTATTCTCGCTATTTTCATAGGTGTCATAGAAATATACAAATTTTTCATACAATTTTCATTTTATATCCAAATCAAGCCTCAGGACAGTAGATAGTTTTTTAAACGAAGAACAAATGACTCCGTAACATCATCAATAAAAATAGATCTAATTTCCTGCGTGAGCAATTTGCATTTTTATTTTATGTATATCGTGACGATACTTTTTTAAGGAATGAAAGAGAAAGAGATAAAAGTTTTGGATGAAAACTATCGAGAGGTACAATTCCCACTCAAGAGAGCAGGAATTATTTTTTTAAGATAATTACTGACAACCCACACACTCTTGTGATCTATCTTCAACATCATTCGTAGATTCAGGGGACTGAGATCTTAGATAGTATGTAGACTTCAATCCAAACTTCCAGGCATTCATATAGATCTCATTCAAGTATTTACCGCTCGCTTTATCCAGCGTAATAAAGATGTTAAGACTCTGTCCCTGATCTAACCATTTCTGTCTGATCGCTCCAGCTTTGATAAGATCGTTCTGATCAAGGTCATATGCTGGCGTATAGTACTGCCACGTATCCGCTGTAAGATTCGGTGCTACTACAGGGATAAGTCCGGAGAGGTTCTCTTCAAACCATTTTCTTTTATAGACCGGTTCGATCGCCTGTGTAGTTCCTGTCAAGATAGAGATAGAACTGGTCGGTGCAATAGCCATCAGGTATCCGTTTCTCATACCATCTGTCTTGACCTTTTCTTTCAGGGCTTGCCAGTCATGTGTGTACCCAAAGAGACCGCCTCTGTCAACCAGTTTACAAGCATTCTCATTTGCCTTGTCTATAGGGAAGATACCTTTAGACCAGTCAGAGCCCTCAAAATTCGGATACTTTCCTTTCTCTAGTGCCAAATTACTGGATGATGCAATCGCATAATAAGAGAAGGACTCCATCACTTCATCTATTTTAGTGAAGTGATCATGGCTTCCCCATTCTATCTGGTTTTCTGCGAGCATTTGTGATTCACCCATCACGCCCAGACCTATCGATCTTGACTTCTCATTGGTTTTCTTCACTTTCGCCAAAGGATAGAAGTTCAAGTCGATCACATTGTCAAGCATACGGATAGCCGTAGGCACAACCCTTGCCAAATCTTCTTTTGTATGAACATTGGCAAGGTTGACAGAAGCAAGGTTACATACTGCTGTATCGCCATCTGTTTTTTCTTTGTCAACGATCCAGATCTGTTTCCCGTTGATACTGTCAAGTGCTGTCACTTTTTTAGCAGGTTTTGTCGTGCCGTTGTCTACTGTAAGTATTTCGTTTTCATCATAGGACTCTGTTGTCCCATCTTCAAAGGTAAACTGTGTCTTATACGTGTTTGGTGCTGTATTTTGGAAGATCTCTGTACAGAGATTGGTACTTCTAATGACACCTGCATGCTTGTTGGGGTTCGCTCTATTGGCTGTATCTTTGAAGGTAAGGAATGGATTCCCTGTTTCAAAGTAAGATCGAAGCATCTCTTTCCAGAGATTTTTTGCAGAAACCCTTTCTCTGGTGATATTGTCATCCGAGTTTTCAAGTTCTAGATAGCGCTCTTCAAATGCCTCCCCGTAGAGTGTTGTCAATTCTTTTACTTCAAACGGATCAAACAGTGTCCACATCTCATCTGCTTCTACCCTTTGCATAAAGAGGTCATTAAGCCATATCGCAGGGAAGAGATCATGCGCTCTACGGCGTTCCTCTCCTGAGTTTTTCTTCAAGTCAAGAAAATCACGGACGTCAACATGCCAAGGCTCTATATAGACAGCAATAGCCCCTTTACGTGTACCCAGTTGATCAACTGCTATGGCAACATCATTGGCTATCTTGAGAAAAGGTACGATGCCCCCCGCCGCGTGTTTGTGCCCATCGATATAAGAACCCATACCACGAACCAAAGACCAGTCCCAACCGATCCCACCACCGAACTTCGAAAGCAATGCCATCTCTTTGTATCCGTCGAAGATACCTTCAATATTGTCCGGTGTTGAACCGATATAACAAGAACTCAATTGGTGTCTCGGTGTTCTTGCATTTGATAAGGTAGGTGTAGCAGCCATCACTTCAAATTTGCTCAAGATATCATAAAACTTTTTTGCCCATGTTTGACAGTCAAATTCATTCTGTGCCAAAAACATCGCTACACCCATAAAAAGCTGTTGAGGCAGTTCCATCGGTTTACCGCTGCGGTCTTTTAACAGATACCTGTCATACAGTGTACGGATACCCAGGTAGTTAAACTGAAGATCTCGTTCAGGCTTGATATAGTCATTCAGGTCATCAAGATCATACTTCTCTTTCAGTCCAAGTACAATACGCCCCTCTTTCTCCCCGCGCTCAAAGTGTTCACGTAAATGGTTGTAGCCTGTAAAGCCTGTTACCTTATGATAAAGATCATACAGAAAAAGTCTTGCCGCCACAAAGGTCCAGTCCGGTCGGTCAATGTCTATCTTGTCTACCGCTGTTTTGATAAGTGTTTGCTGTATCTCCTGAGAAGAGATCATGTCACGAAATTGGAGCTTCGCATCCACTTCAAGTTCACTCTGACTTACACGTACCAAACCTTCTACAGCTGCTGATGTATATTTCTGGATCTTTGCCACATCTAACGTCTCTACTCTACCATTTCGTTTGACAACTCTGATCATTTCCCTTGTCCTTTTGTGTTGCTTTGTCATACTATTTGATGACAATGATTAATCCGATTTTACTCAAATTTACCTTGTGTATTTTTGAAAAGTTGTATCATTTTTAGACATCTTTCTTATAAGATTTGGTGATAGTATTTGAAAGGCTCTCTGGTAGGGAGGTTGCAAAAGTATAAGCACGAATTACTAGAAAAAAAGGTGTAAAAAGTAAAACAAAATTCTATATTTTATCGCGGACAACATGTCCACGAAGTAGTCTATTTAAAAACCCTTTTGAAAATAGCATCTACATTTTTGGTATAGTAATCAAAGTTAAAACACTCTCTGATCTGTGCTTCAGAAAGTGACTCTCTCAACTCATCATCTGCAAGAAGATACTGAAGATACAGTGACTCCCCCTGATCATTGGTAGATGGTTTTCCTTGCTGTATCTCTTCCCATACCTTCATCGCATTACGCTGTACGATCCTATAGGCATCTTCACGGCTGACCCCGGCTTTAGGAAGCTCAAGCAGTACACGTTGAGAAAAGACCAATCCACCTGTCAGGTTCAAGTTCTTCATCATGTTTTCAGGCATCACTGTAAGATTGGCGATCACATTGTTCATACGGTGCATCATGAAGTCACAGGTGATGAAGGCATCTGGTAACCAGAAACGCTCTGTTGAAGAATGAGAGATATCTCTTTCGTGCCAAAGTGCTACGTTTTCCATAGCAGGTACTGCATAGGCTCTGATCATTCTGGCAAGACCTGTAATGTTTTCAGTCAAGATTGGGTTTCTTTTATGTGGCATAGCCGAAGACCCTTTTTGCCCTTTTGCAAAAAACTCCTCCGCTTCATACACTTCTGTTCTTTGCAAGTGTCTCACTTGTACTGCGAATTTTTCTACCGAAGAAGCCATAAGCGCTAAAGCCGTTGCCAATCTTGCATATCTGTCTCTGTGTACGACTTGATTTGAACAAGGCTCCGGTTTTAAACCGAGTTCCGCCATGGCTAACTCTTCAAGCTCTAATGGGGCATGTGCAAAGTTACCCATAGCTCCTGATATCTGACCGACAGCGATCACCTCCATGGTCTCTTCAAGGTTCTTAAGATGTCTTGCCATCTCATCATACCACACGGCTAAAGTTAAACCAAAGGTGATAGGCTCACCATGGATACCATGGCTTCTTCCTACCATTAGAGTCATTTTGTGTTCCTCGGCACGTTTCTTGATAGACGCCATCAGCATCTTTGTATCAGCAATGATGATTTCCAGTGACGCTTTCATTTGAAGTGCAACCCCTGTATCTACTGCATCTGAAGAGGTCATCCCGTAGTGGAACCATCTGGACTCCTCTCCAAGACTTTCACTGACACTGGTATTAAAAGCGATCAAGTCATGTTTTGTCACCGCTTCTATCTCTTCTATTCTCTCAACGGAAAATGTAGCATTCTTTACGATCTTTTCACAGTCATCATCAGGAATAAGCCCCAATTTATTCCATGCTTTCACAGCTGCTTTTTCCACCTCAAGCCATGCTGCATATCTTGCATACTGTGTCCAATGTTTTGTCATCTCTTCTCTTGCATATCTTTCTACCATTGCATACCTTTATGTGTATAAAAATTTGATACAATTCTACCAAAATAGCAGTTAATAGTACGACTAGTTGTATGCGCTGACTGCTGAAGTAAAACATCAAAACGCAGTACAATCGAAACACTAAATGTTGAGTCGTACGCGCAAGTGTTCTATTAATTAAAAAAGGTGAAGAAGAAATGCCATTTGTCAAAGAGAAGTTTACTGTACCAAAGAAAATGCCCGCATTTCTATTTATCATGCATACATTTAATTTTACCCAGGGGCAAGCGCAACGTGTCTTGGCAAAAGGCCGTCTGCTGATCAATGGTGTCTCCATATTTAATACAGGAGAATCCATAGAGGGAGAAATAGAAGTCGTCTACTTTAAACCTTCTTCCCAGGGTAACAAACCTCTTTTTCATAACAAAGACTTTATGGTCTTTGAGAAGTATTCCGGTCTCTTGGTCCACCCCAATACCATGGCAACCCCATACTCCCTACTAGATGAAATTCGTACGATTGCCGGTGACAGTGCCAATGCCGTGCATCGTATAGACATGGAGACTTCGGGACTGCTTTTGGCAAGTAAACATAAAAAGTCTGAGTCCTTTTTAAAGATGTCATTTGAAGACAGAAGTATTCAAAAATCCTACCTTGCATGGGTGGACGGAAAACTTACAGAACCTTTTTCATCCAGTGAGAAGATCAAGATCAACAGTGACTATAGCCAAACCAAACACAAGGTCTTTATCTCTGCAGAGGGCAAAGCATCTCATACGGATTTTATACCCCTTGAATATGATGAAACACTGGATGCTACGCTCGTTGCCTGCTACCCCCACACGGGACGAACTCATCAGATCAGGGTCCATTTGTTTCACGTGAAACATCCTATTTTGGGTGATCCTATCTATGGGACAACGTTTCAAGCTGCCAATGCTTACCTGGAGGAGGAACTCAGTCCAGAGGAGCGTATGAGAGAGATGGGAGCCAGCAGACTGATGCTGCATGCGCAGAGCCTCTCTTTTAATTTCGGCTCAAAATTTCATATAGAAAGTAAAAGTGATTTTGCTCAAATGAAGCACTTGATTTGTGACAAAGAAGAGAGAGTATTCAATAAAGGCAATGAAAGAGAAGCTACTTCTCCTCATCGCTCCTAGAATCATAGATAAACCAACCCACCCCAATAGCAGCAACCAGTACAATAAACCCCAACATAAAAAGTTCTAAACTCGACATCAGGCTTCTCCTTCTAATTCCTGTTCTCTCAACTGACCGCAGGCTGCTGATATATCCAATCCTTTGGACTCACGTATCGTACAATGCAAACCTCTTTTGGTCAGATACTCCTGAAAGTTTTTCATATCTTTTTCACTTGGACGCTTAAACTCCGTACCGCCATACGGATTAAAATAGATCAAGTTAACCTTAGCTTTGATCCCATCAAGCAGTGAGAGCAGTTTCTTTGCTGCAGAGATATCATCATTGACATCTTTGATGACAAGGTACTCGAACATGACCCTCTTTCTATCATTGACAGGAAAGTTTTTCACTGCAGTGATAATAGACTCAATATTGTACGCCTTGTTAATAGGCATCAACTGTTGTCTCAATTCATCGTCAACCGCATGTAATGAGATAGCCAGATTTACTCCAAGTTCCATCTTTCCAAGTCTTTCTATCTTGCTGCTTAACCCAGAGGTTGAAATGGTTTGTCTATGTGTTGCTATTGCCATACCTTCCGGGTCTGCAAATATCTTTACGGACTTTGCCACTTCTGTCAGGTTGTCAAGCGGTTCACCCATTCCCATATAGACAATATTGACACGGCGGTTGGCATCGATCGCGTTGTCTTTCTTGATCATGCGTACCTGCTCAACGATCTCACCGGCTGTCAGATTACGCATAAAACCACCCTTAGCGGTCAAACAAAAGGCACACCCTACCTTGCACCCTACCTGTGATGAGATACAGACCGTATAGCGCTCCTGATGCTTTACAGAGCCATCTTCATGGTATTCTTTCTCTCTCATCAAAAGCAGTACGGCTTCTACCGTATGTTTATCATGCAGTTCAAACAGATATTTGCGACTGCCGTCTTTAGAGTTTTGTACCATCACTGTTTTGAGAGGCGTAAGGGTATATGTCTCATCCAGTTTTTCTCTCATCTCTTTGGGAAGATTTTTCATCTCTTCAAAAGATGTCGCATATTTATGGTAGATCCAATTGTATATCTGTTTTGCACGGAAAGAGGGTTTAATCTCTTCGGCTAACTCCTCTTTCGTTAGATCTTGTATTATTTTTTTACGACTCGTCATTTAGTGTCTCGCTTGCACTGAATTTTAATTTTTGTATTCATTTTATTTCCCGTCATTCTCGGGCTTGCCCCGGGAATCTATAGTTTAGTCTTTGACAAGCTTCTGGATCTTCGGGTTAAGCCCGGAGATGGCATGATCGCTAGTTTTTTTGTATATACGCAGTAAGTCTCTGCATTGCTTCTTTATGATGCTTCATAAAGTCTTGATGCGCATTCTCATCACAATAATTGGTTACGACAAAAATACCTGCGGCAGGTATATCAAAAGATTTTGCTACTTTCAGTACGGTATAATATTCCATATTTTCCAAATGGATATTTTTAGAAAGATACGCTTTGCCTAGGCTTTTATCTGTCGTAATATAATTCGAGGAATTTACGATTGTTTCACGTGAAACATCTTCCGCCGTGGAGACCATATTATCTATAGGGGTATAGGAACCTCCTGTAAAGAAACTGTTCTCTATATTAGAGGCGGTCTTTGACTCAATAATGTCAAAGATTTTCTTTTCCCCATACGAACCTGCTGTACCGACAAACAATAAAAATTTTGGTTTTTGAGAGAGGCATAAACGTGTTAAATTGATAGCCACATCTGTCATACCAATGCCAACGGGCAAAGCAAAATCAAACTGCTCACTCTCTCCTGCACAAATTATCATAATTACATTCTCACTGGGATATTTTTCCCTCTAAGATAGCTTTTTAATTCCATAATGTCAATCTCTTTAAAGTGGAAGATCGAAGCAGCCAAAGCCGCATCGGCATGACCGATCGTAAATGCTTCTTCAATGTGTTGCATTGTCCCTGCCCCGCCGGATGCGATCACCGGGATATTGACAAGTTCACTGATCTTTCTGTTTAAGCTGTTATCAAACCCCGCTTTCGTTCCATCCGCATCCATAGAGGTGACAAGCAGTTCCCCCGCACCTCTCCCATAAGCTTCTTTTGCCCACTCCAGTGCATCTATGCCAGTATCGTTACGTCCACCATGGGTAAAGACATGCCATGTGTCTTCTCCAACTCTTTTGGCATCTATCGCCACCACGATACACTGGGAACCAAACCGTTTGGCTCCCTCTTCGATGAATGCCGGTCGCTTAATGGCAGCCGAATTCACACTCACTTTATCACATCCCACATTGAGAAGGTTGTAGATATCCGAAAGTTCTCTGATCCCTCCACCTACGGTTAAAGGGATAAAGACTTCCTGCGCTACTTTTTTCACCACATCTACGATCGTATCGCGTCCTTCATGGCTTGCACCGATATCCAGGAACGTAATTTCATCTGCACCTTCTTCATTGTAACGCTTGGCGACTTCTACAGGGTCTCCTGCATCACGTAAACCAACAAAATTAACACCTTTCACTACCCGTCCGTTATCTACATCCAGACAAGGTATGATACGTTTTGCAAAATAATCCATCTAATAAGCCATCATCCTCTCAAAATTATGCTAAGATTATACAAAAATTATCCAAAACGTGGGATTAGAATATTGTATAAAGGTAGATTATAGTATGATTATTGAAAATTTAGCCGAATTTGCCAGTAAGAAATTTGGTCAGAATTTTTTAAAGAATGATATCTATCTACATAAAATCATCCAAGCGATGCCCAATGACGACTTACCTGTCGCAGAGATTGGGCCTGGCTTAGGTGATTTAACCAAAGAACTTGTAAAAGTTCGAAATGTCACAGCATTTGAGGTTGATAAAAGATTATGTGAGCATCTTACAACGGAATTTGAAGAACCTATCCACAAAGGGCGATTTGAATTACGGTGCGGGGATGTGCTTGAGCGTTGGGAGTCAGGAAGCCTGCTGGATGAGCCTTATCATCTGGTAGCCAACCTGCCCTACTATATTGCGACCAATATCATCTTAAAAGCATTTAAAGATGAACACTGCCGGTCTATACTGGTAATGGTTCAAAAAGAAGTTGCCGTTAAATTTGCTGCAAGTGTCAAACAAAAAGAGTTTTCTGCTCTATCTGTACTTGCTGCGAGTGTAGGAAAAGCGACACTCTGTTTCGAAGTTGAGCCCGAAGCATTTGTCCCTCCTCCGAACGTCACTTCTGCCGTGCTTTTAATAGAGAAAAATCAGTCACTGGATGACGAGAAATTTGAAGCGTTCTTAAGGATCGCATTTGCGCAACCGCGCAAAAAACTTTCTAAAAATCTAACGGCTGTTTTTTCTAAAGATATTGTAAACAAAACTTTTGAAAAGTTGGAACTTGATTCTAACTTGCGACCTCATGAAGCTGAGACATCTATTTATCATCACTTATATAATGAACTAAAGGATTATTTAGATGGAAAACAACAATCAAAACAAAGAAAACGCTCAAAATCAAGGGAAAAAAACGCCCAGAGATAGAAGACCAAATCCACATAGACAAAATACAGGTGGACAACCTGTAGGTAACCAAGGTGGTAGTACACAGGGAGGCAATAAACCTAACCCTAACAGAAAACCTCACCCAAATAGAAAACCAAACCCTAACAGAGAACAAAGTGCTGAGGGCGGGAACAAACCACATCCTGGTAAAAGAACCCACCCAAACAGAAAACCAAATCCCAACAGAGAACAAAGTGCTGAGGGTGGAAATGTACAGGGGGGAAACAAACCGCATCCTAGTAAAAAACCAAACAAGCCAAGCCGTGGTGGCGGGGGAAATAAAGGCAGAGGCAGAAGAAAAAATGTGACCACTGTCAATGATGCCATGAGAGCTTCTATGGAAGAGAATGCGCGCGTGAGAGAGGCGCAAATGAATCCGTGGAAACAGATAGATATGTCAAGCAAGGGGAAAGTCCGATTTACCCCACTCGGCGGTCTTGGAGAAATCGGTGGGAACATGGCGGTACTTGAAACAGAAAAGACTGCGATCATTATCGATGTGGGGATGAGTTTCCCAGATGAGACCATGCATGGTGTAGATATCTTGGTACCTGACTTCTCTTACTTGCATACACTTAAAGAGAAAAAAGATGTCTATGTCATTATTACCCATGGTCATGAAGACCACATCGGTGCAGTGCCTTACCTTTTCAAAGAGTTGAAGTTCCCTATCTACGGGACACCGCTTGCGCTTGCGATGATAGAAAACAAATTTAACGAACATGGTCTCAGTGCAGATACAAAATATTTTAATTTTGTAACATTACGTAAACAGTATGATATCGGTGATCTTCAGATAGAGTGGCTGCACAATACCCACTCTATCATCGATGCATGTTCTCTTGCTATTGAAACACCTGCTGGAACGATCATGCACACGGCTGACTTTAAGGTAGACCATACACCAGTGGATAACCACACTATGGATCTGCACCGTTACGCTTACTATGGTGCAAAAGGGGTACTGTGTCTCTTCTCTGACTCTACGAATTCACATAAGCCCGGATTTACCAAAAGTGAAAAAGTGGTCGGAAAAACATTCGATACACTCTTTGACCTTGCCAAAGGAAGAGTGATCATGTCTACCTTCTCTTCCAATGTTCACCGTATCTTCCAGGCGATGCAAAGAGGTGTAAAACACGGAAGAAAGATCTGTGTTATCGGACGTTCCATGGAACGGAATGTTGAAACGAACAGGGCCCTTGGATTTGTAGACATTGAAGACAGACACTTCATTGAAGTACATGAGGTCCCTAAATATGCTGACCATGAAGTACTTATCGTCACCACAGGTTCACAAGGTGAAACCATGGCTGCACTGAACCGTATGGCAACCGATGAACACAGACACATCAAACTCAAACCATCAGATACCGTTATTATTTCTGCTTCAGCGATCCCTGGAAATGAAGGATCTGTTTCCAAATTGATGAACCAGCTCATGAAGGCAGGCGTAACGGTACGCTATAAGGAATTTAGTGACATCCACGTTTCAGGCCACGCAGCGCAAGAAGAGCAAAAACTTATCTTGAGACTCATTCAGCCTAAATTCTTCCTGCCGGTACACGGTGAGTACAACCATATCGCCCAACATGCGCAAACAGCCGTAGAGTGTGGTGTAGACGAAAGAAATATCTTGCTGATGAGTGATGGGGACCAGGTAGAGATCACTACCAAATACCTCAAGAAAGTGAAAACGATCAAAAGTGGTAAAACCTATATCGATAACCAAAACAATATGACCATTGAAAATGATGTAGTGCTTGACAGACAGAAACTGGCGGAAGACGGCATTATCAACATTGTGGCACAAATCGCACAAAGCAATCAGAAGATTGTAGGGAAACCGGTAGTGAGCAGTCACGGGCTTGTTGCAGACAAAGAAGATAAGAAGTTCGAGAAAGAGATAGAAGTACTGCTTGAAACGATGCTGCTTAATATGAAACAGGAATCACTCAAAGACCATAGATTTGTGGAAAATGAGATCCGTACCGTGGTAAGAAAGCATGTCATACGTACGAAAAAGAGATACCCGCTTATTATTCCTACGATCTTTATCGTTTAATATGTTTTTGCCTTATGGCAGAAACATATCCTCAGCGAGAAAATCCCTTTTATCTGTTTCAAGTGAAGCGCATCCGATATCTCTCCTCTACTGCTAATTATGCTATAATCTCTTAAAAAATCTAAAGATGTAACTATGGACCTTATCAAAATCGCACAAGAAACATTTCACATTGAAGCAGATGCTTTATATAAGGCTGCCGAACGTTTAGACCAGAATTTTCTCAATGCTATTTCACTCATCTTGGATACAAAGGGGAAACTGATCATCACAGGAGTAGGAAAGTCTGGCCTTGTAGGTGCTAAAATGGCTGCAACCTTTGCTAGTACGGGGACATCCAGTTTCTTTTTACACCCTACTGAAGCACTTCACGGTGACTTAGGAATGATAAGTAAAGAAGATACCCTGCTTGCCATAAGCAGCAGTGGGGAGAGTGAAGAGTTGACAAAGATACTTCCCCATATCAAGCGTTTTGATATTCCTCTGATCGGACTGACGGGAAATGCAAATTCCTCACTGGGATCTTATGCAGATGTATATCTTGATATTTCAGTAGAAAAAGAGGCCTGTCCGCTGGGTGCAGCACCGACAACATCTACCACCCTGACCATGGCTTTAGGCGATGCATTGGCCATAGCACTGATGGAAAGAAGAGGATTTAAGCAAGAAGATTTTGCCTCTTTCCATCCCGGAGGAACACTGGGTAAAAAACTTTTTGTGAAGATCAAAGACCTGATGAGAACAGAAGATCTGCCTATTATCAGCGCCACTACGCCCCTAAGGAAAGCGATTGTAGCGATGAGTGAAGGAAAACTGGGCACGGTACTTATCGTAGATGACTCCGGTAGGTTTATTGCGATCTTAAGTGATGGTGACCTTAGACGGGCACTCATGAAAGAAGGATTCAGTCTGGATCACCTGGCGATAGAATACGCCAGTCAAAATCCTAAAAGCTATAGCAATACAGAATTACTGGCAAGTGACGCCCTTGAAATCATAGAAAATGGCCGTATACAGCTTTTGCCTATCACCGATGATAGAGGCAAGATCGTTGGGGTACTGCACATTCATGATCTGATCAATGCCGGTATTAAAAGCAAATAAGAAACGAGAAACAATGAGACTAAACAAATATATATCACATAATACCAAATACTCAAGACGCGAAGCTGACAAACTCATAGAAGAGGGTGAAGTCACGCTCAATAAAAAAACGATCAAAGATTTTGGTTATGAGGTAACAGAGGATGACCACATCGCTGTCAAAGGCAGACCGGTAAAAGAGCGTACAGAACTGACCATCATCGTCTACAATAAACCCAAAGGGGTCCTTGTCACCAAAAAAGATGACCGGGGCCGCGCGACCATTTACCATAAACTACCGGGGAAATACAGACACTTTGTACCCGTAGGTAGACTGGACTATGCTTCAGAGGGACTTTTGCTCTTAACAGACTCTCCAGAAGTTGCAACTGCCCTTATGGAAAGTGGTTTGGACCGTACCTATAACCTGAAGATCGATAAACCTGTCACGGAAGAGATGATCACCGCCATGAAAGAAGGCCTTGTGCTCGACGATGCACGTGCCGGTGCACATGAAAAAAGCAAGATCTACAGTATGGAGTTCGCCCCTTTTGCACACTTTGAGATCAGAGCTGAGGGAAAGAACTTTTCAAAACTTCGTGTAACCATCACGGAAGGGAAGAACAGAGAACTAAGACGTTTCTTCGCACACTTTGATGCAAAAGTACTGGATCTTAAACGTGTGGCTTTTGGAGGGATAGAACTGAACAATCTGCCTACCAACAAAACCCGTTACTTTACACGCCGAGAATATGATGATGTCCATAAGTTCATGAAACGTTTCAAAGCTAATGCAGCAGCCGAGGCCAAGAACAAAGCCAATGCCCGTAAACAGGAAGAACAAAACAAACAGGACAAAGCATCCGACCCATCAAAAAAATTTACAAAAAAAGATTAAATGTTGCCAAATCTTGCACTGAAGTATCGCCCTAAAACGCTGGATGAGATGATTGGACAATCACACCTTTTAGGTGAGAAGGCCATACTGCAAAAACTCATCACCACAGGTACCCTCTCCCATACTTTCTTTTATGGGCCTCCTGGCTGCGGGAAAACCACTCTTGCTCGCGTCATCGCTTCACTGCTTGAGATACCTTTTTACGAGATGAATGCCACCACACTCAAGATAGAAGATCTGCGCAAGGTATTCAAAGAGTACACAAATGCCTTGCAAAAGCCTCTGATCTTCATCGATGAAGTCCATAGGCTCAGTAAAAACCAGCAAGAAGTACTCTTGCCTTTTATGGAAAACCAGGCAGCCCTGATCATCGGTGCTTCAACAGAAAACCCTTATTATTCACTCACAGCTGCGATGCGTTCACGTTCACACCTTTTTGAACTCGAAGCCGTCAATCAAAATGAGTTGCATACCTATCTGGACCGGATTCTCCAGCTAGAAGAGATCACCCTGGAGAAAGAAGCAAAAGAGTATCTTGTCTTTTCCAGCGGCGGTGATGTACGTGCAATGTTAAATCTGCTTGAGAGCGCTGCTGCCATAGAAAGTCCTGTAACCATTGCCACTCTCAAGCAGATACGTCCTCACGCCATGCAGGCAGGAAGTTCCGAGAGTGAAAGCCACTATGAACTGACCTCTGCAATGATCAAAAGTATCCGTGGGTCTGATATAGATGCTTCCATCTATTATCTTGCCAGACTGATAGATGGAGGGGAGCCTGCAGAATTCATCGCAAGACGTTTAGCCATCCTTGCGAGTGAAGATATAGGCAATGCCAATCCCCCTGCCCTGAACCTTGCAAGTTCCACTCTGAATATCGTCAAACATATTGGGTACCCTGAGGCCAGGATATCTCTTTCCCAGCTTGTTATCTATCTTGCCTCATCACCCAAGTCCAACAGCGCGTATATGGCTATCAATACGGCACTTAGAGATATCGCAGCCGGGGAGATTCACCCTATTCCCTCTCACATAAAAACCCATGCCAAAACGTATCTCTATCCTCATGACTATGGCGGCTGGGTAAAACAATCTTACCTTTGCGTACCTAGAACATATTATACTACTAAACAAATAGGTTTTGAAAAAACCCTTTGGCAATGGCATGAGAAAATAAAGTCTATATAGTTTAATCACATTTTTCACACATTCCTGTGGTATAATAAAATTCAGATAAGGTATGAAAGGAATAAAATGAAATATAAATTATTACACCATTTTTTAATTTTAAGTAGCAGCATCATGATATTCAATGGATGTACAGGTTCAGAAGTAGCGCCTAACAATGCAACACAGACAGGTGCAGCAACAGGCGCTGTGGCAGGTGCAGTCATAGGATATAATACCGGTAGCCATAGCGGAAGAAATGCAGCGGTAGGTGCATTACTTGGTGCAGCAGTGGGTGCCGGCGTCGGAAATGCTGTAGACAGTCAAAATCAAGAACCTGCAGAAACAGGCGGATGGGAATAATCATTCGATCATAATCAAATAAAAAGGAAAAAAGATGAAATTAATTAAACCAATGCTAACTGCTACAGTAGCAGCCCTTATGCTGACTGGATGCTATAAGGAGCCCGGACTGGTAGAAGATCAAAGCTACAATCGTACAAAAACCGGTGCTGCTACCGGTGCCCTTGCCGGTTCAGTCATAGGATATAACACAGGAAGTCGTGATGCAAAAAGTGCCATTATTGGCGGTCTTCTAGGTGCTGCTGTAGGTGGGGCAGTAGGCTACAGTATGGACCAACAGGCCAATGAAGTGGCCCGGGCACTAGGTACAGGAGTCAATAATGACCCACTCGCTGCACTTGACCCGCGCAGAGATATCATTGTTTCAAAATATAATGATCATGTAAAGATCATATTCAGAGATCGTATGATGTTTGCCTCAGGATCGTCAAAACTACAGCCAAATGCAAAATATAACGTGAGAAAAGTAGCGCAGGTATTACGTAACTATCCTCAAACCGTGGTAGGGGTAGCAGGGTTTACAGATACAGTAGGAAGCTACGAATATAACCTGGGGCTTTCACAAAGACGTGCAGCAACTGTAAGTAATATTCTTGCTGTTAATGGAAGACCTTACACCAAAGGATGTTCCTACGATAAAGCTATCGCACCGAACAACTCTGCTGAAAATAGAGCACTGAACAGAAGAGTAGAAGTCTATCTCTATGCAGATAGAAACAAAATGACGGATCCTTGTCGATAGGATCCCCCCTACTCCAACATGTCAAGCGAACGCTTGGCCTGTTCAGCATTCATGGATCCAGAGAGATATTCGCTCTCAGCCTTATCAATGGATGCATTCAGTTTTGCTGTTAGAACCTCTCCCCTCACCCTCTCCGTTACAAAAATTTTCATTTCAGGGAAATCAGGAAAAAGTGCTAAGAATTCTGTTTTTAACTCAGAATTGTTCCATGCACCAACTTGTATATTTGCAGGGGCATCTGTCAGATCAAGTATCTCACGCCCTATACTGTCCACACTATTATACTGATCATATTGATGTTGCTGTTTGTATTCTTCACTTTGAAACTTGTCATCTTGTTGGATATCTCCCACAAATTGCGTAATAAAATAAATAAATCCAGCACCAATAAGAACAAAGAAAAATAAACTTTTATCCATGGAAAATCCTAACTGTTATGTTTAATGAATGATTATACAATAATTTTTAAAAAGATGCTAATTGAAGTTTCTGTA
>AGBJ01000043.1_pt1 | contig 16758 bp, 21 predicted proteins | sample 768721 | NCBI WGS metagenome assembly AGBJ01 (sample SAMN00779238, study PRJNA67915) | hypersaline lake metagenome
AGAGGAAAATCAGTTTCTCTTGGAAATAGAAGGGGGACAGGAAAAGCCTTCTCTTATTCAATGAGAAAAAAAATGAAAGGAAATATATGAAAAGAAACTATGAAACCTTGATCATCATTCGACCAGATGATGACGAACAGATTTCAAAAACAATTGAAAGTGTAAAAAAATTTATTAGCAAGGAAGTTGGGGGTGAAATTCAAGAGGAAAATCAGTGGGGGAAAAGAAAACTTACCTTTGAAATCGAAAAATTAAAAGATGGATTCTATACTTTAATCAATTTTGAATTGGACCCGGAAAAAATTGCTGACCTAAAAAATTTTTACAAGCATAATGAAAATATTATTCACTCAATTGTCGTAAAAAAAGATAAAAATTAACTGTTAACCAAAAATATCTTTGAAGGAGGATATATGAAAAAACTAAACTTACCCAGAATCAACCAGATTATCGTTTCGGGTCGATTGACCAGAGATGTGGATTTGCGTTACACAGCCTCAGGTACTCCTGTAGCAAACATTGGCCTGGCGAATGATCGTGCTTATAAGGATTCCGATGGAAACTGGCAAAATGATGTTAGCTTTTTCCAGGTAGTTGCCTGGCGGCAAAGAGCAGAACGAGCCGCAGAACAACTGAAAAAAGGTTCACCTGTTCTCATTGAAGGAAGATTAAAATCCCGCTCCTGGGAAGATAAGGATGGAAATAAAAGAACATCTGTGGAAATTTACTCAAGAAGAATTCAGCGTTTAGAACGAGAATACGATCCAAACAAAACTTATGAAACCACCAATGAACCAGAAGGTAAAAAAGAAAAATCAAAAAAAATTGAAGAGGATTCCGAAGATGAGATACCGTTCTAAATACAAACGAAGAAGAAAAAGATACTGTCAATTCTGTAAAAATGAAGAATTAGAAATCGATTATAAAAATATTAATGTACTTAAAAGGTATATATTAGATTCTGGAAAAATCCTACCAAGAAAAATTTCAGGAGCTTGCAGTAAACACCAGAAGCAATTAGCCAGAGAAATCAAAAGAGCCAGACAAATGGCTTTATTGCCACCTGTTGGCTCATAATGCAATATGATAATCCGCTTAGCTCTAATATCTGTTGTTTCGATATTCTCGCCAGCAATCGGATTGATGATCGCAATTCCTTTTTTCTGCAAATTCGTTGCTTGCCCTGTAAGGAAGAATGACTGTATCGGGGTAGAAAATTCACAGCTCTTTGATAAAAAAATAAATGATAGTTCTTTTTCACTTGCAATATTAAAACCACTTGCTTTTTTTGCTGGTTTCCAAATTCTCCTTGTTATTCTTAAATTTGTTGGTTCTTTACAAGCAGTTGAGATCTTTATTAGCGTTGGATTAACTGGTTTATTGTTTGCCCTATCATTACAGAAATTCAGGAACTATGAGATTTCCATATTATCCGGTTTGTCCCCTGGCTTTATTTATATTATTCTGAAAAATCTCTTCTTCTTTGAGCAAATTCAGAATAATATTACACAAGTTAATGAGATATTTCTCAAGCAAATAAAAGGACTACTTTCACCGGTAATGTTTGAGAATATGGAAGCTTCTTTTCACTCAATATTCGAGATTATGCTAAAAGGAAATGCTGTAATCTGGCTTTTCAGTATTATCATTGGTATTTTTATCGGTGCTCTTATTTATTCGAAAAAATCAGAATCCGTCAAGGAGCAGTCCTTGACGACCCCGAAGTTGATCTGGAATTTCAGCTTTGTCAGCTTTCCATATCAACTTCAATTTCTTGTTGTAATCGGATTGGTTTTATTTATATTTTCATACCAGGTTATTGCTTTAAACATTTTAATTTTCTGTGCGTTATTGTATTTAATTCAGGGCTATTCGGTATTATATTTTTATCTCAGAAATACTCTACACAGAAGTAAATTTCTAGGTATTGTTTTATTGATAATACCTTTTTTCAGTTATTTCATATTAATAATGCTGTCAATTATAGGGCTTTTAGATGGTTGGTTCCATTTAAGAAAATTTGCAAATGATAAAGGAGAAAAGAAATGAAAATAATCTTAAAAAAAAAATAGAAACTCAAGGTGAAGCAGGAGAAATCACCGATGTTGCAGCAGGATATGCCAGAAATTACCTGATACCAAAAGGATTTGCTATTCCAGCTACTCGAAAAAATCTTACTCTTATTGATAAAATAAAAGATGCAGAAGAAAAACGTCTTGCAAAAGAAAAAGAAGAAGCAGAAATGATAATGAAACAAATTGAAAAAGAAATCTGCATTTTTTTTAGACTCGCGGATGAAAATGGTCATTTATATGGTTCTGTGAGTGAAGATGATATTGTGGAAGCTCTTGCCGAGAAAAACCTCTCCATCGAAAAATCTTCTATCATATTAGAACATCATCTCAAAGAACTTGGTGAACATACTATAAAAATAAAATTAAAAGATAATATCCAGGGAAACTTAAAAATAAAAATCGAACAAACCAAAAAAAAGAAGAGTAAATTATGAAAAAAATATTAAAACTTATCAAAGAAATTATTATGTGGATTATAATAATTTCTGCATTTGCAGCAATTGGTTACACGACAGAAACACCGATACAATCTGCAATTATCTGGGCACTAATCGCTATTGTTATATTTGGTGCAGGTTTTCTCTTCGTAAAATACTCAAAAAGAAGTAAAGGAACAACATACACTCATCTAATATTAAAAAAAATAATCGGTGTATTACTCTTAGCTTTTGGTATAATTCTTCCTATTTTGGTTCTTTCCAGTTTCCCGGTTAACATTAAATTGCTTATTATTGCTTTTGCTATTATATTAATTGCTCTTGGAATTCTCGCTATTTACCTTATTAACAAAAGTGTTTTTACCGCTATTCTGGGATATATTATCTTATTTATTCTTGCCATTTTACCCGCTCTGGCAATGTCAAAATATGATATGAGCTATAATGCACTGGGCACAACTTACTATTTGACCATTGCTCTAACATGTTTTTCCTGGGCAGGAATATCTATGATAACTGTTAAAAAGTTCGAATAGATGAAGAATTTTACTCATGTAAGTAAAATCATCGATGGTCTGATTCAGAATCTTTCCAACAAAGGTTTTTCAAGAGAAATTAAAATTGCTCTCCTCTGGAATAAAACGGTTGGAAGACTTCTCAATAAAAGATCTCGTATTACAAAACTGGAAAATAACATACTTTTTATCTTAGTGGATAATAATGTCTGGCTTCAGGAATTTATTCTCCAGAAAAGTAAGATTATTTCCAGAATAAATAAACATCTTTCAAAATCAGATAAAATTTCTGATATCATTTTTTCCCTCTCTTCCAAAAGAATCGATTTTTAATTTATATTCTTTTAGCTAACTATGCAGAAAATAAAAATCGCTCCATCAATTCTATCTGCAGATTTACTCAGGATGGAAAATGAAATACTATCCATAGAAAAAAGCGGTGCAGACCTCATTCACATAGATATTATGGATGGTCATTTTGTACCGAATCTCACCTTTGGTCCAGATTTTGTAAAAACTATCCGAAAAATTACCCGACTTCCTCTGGATGTCCATCTCATGATTTCCAATCCTGAAAAGTTTATCGACAAATTTATCTTTGCAGGTGCTGACTATCTTTCGTTTCATATAGAAACAAATTCAGACCATAAAAAATTACTGAATAAAATAAAAAAAAATTCTGGAGTAATCCCGTGTAATAAACAAAGAGTGTTACACAGAGTAAACCCGGGTATTGCTATCAATCCAGATACAAGTTTAGATAAAATAGAAGAATTACTGGACTTAATCGACTTCGTTTTAATTATGACAGTTTTCCCGGGATTTGGCGGACAAGAATACATCTTGGATTGTACTCAAAAAATATCTGATTTTGTAGATTTACAAAAAAACAAAAACATCGAAATCGAGGTTGATGGTGGGATTAATTTTGAAACTGCAAAAATATCCAAAAATGCCGGTGCAAATATTCTGGCTTCGGGTAATTTTATTTTTAACAATGACAATTACAAAAAAGTAATTGACGGATTGAGAAATGTTTGAATCCTTAACAAATAAATTAGAAACTATTTTTTCCAAACTCAAATCCCGAGGTAAACTTTCTGAAAAAGAAATCAAAAAGGGGATGCGGGAAATTAGACTTGCACTTTTAGAAGCAGATGTGAACTACAAAGTTGTAAAAAAATTTATTAAGCAAATTGAAAAGAAGTCTTTGGGTAAAGAAGTGCAAAAATCTCTTACCCCAGGTCAGCAGATCATAAAAATCGTAAATCAAGAACTTATTTCCCTGATGAGGTCTGAAACTCCAGTCCAGGAACTTCCAAAAAATAGTATTAACAATCTTATGATAGTCGGCTTGCAAGGTTCCGGCAAAACCACAATCTGCGCCAAACTTGCCTTGAAATATAAAAAAGAAAAATATGCTCCCCTTCTCGTTGCTATTGATATCTATCGTCCAGCTGCCATTAACCAGTTGGAAACACTGGGAAAATCTATTGATGTTCCTACTTTTAGTGAGGATTCCAAAAAAGTTAACAAAATCGCAAGGAATGCTCTGAAATTCGCCCAAAAATATGATAACAATCTGATTATCTTCGACACTGCTGGTCGGCTTCATATTGATAATTCTATGATGAACGAACTGGATGACCTGAATAAGATCATCAAACCAGACGAAATTTTATATGTGGCTGATTCTATGACGGGACAGGATGCTGTGAACAGTGCTAAAGAGTTTAATTCCCGTTTAGATATTACTGGAATAATTCTCACAAAATTAGATAGTGATGCCCGGGGTGGAGCCGCTTTATCAATAAAATCAATCACAGAAAAACCGATTCGTTTTGTGGGAATAGGTGAAAAACTGAATGAATTGGAAACTTTTCATGCAGATAGAATTGCTTCCCGCATTCTCGGTAAGGGAGATGTGCTATCCTTAATTGAAAAAGCAGAGGCTACTTTTGAAAAAGATGAAGCAGAAAAACTCCAGAAAAAACTACAGAAAAATTTATTTACTCTAAAAGATTTTTATCAGCAATTACAAAAATTAAAAAATGGGTCCCCTGGATGAAATTTTAAAAATGATGCCAGGCTCGAATTCCAAACTTCTGAAAAATGTTAAAGTGGATGAAGATGACATGAAACATATAGAAGCAATTATCTGTTCTATGACAAATGATGAAAAATTACGTCCTCATACGATCAATGGAAGTAGGCGAAGAGAATTGCACACGGAAGTGGCACTTCATTGCAGCAAGTAAATAGATTGTTGAAGCAATTTAATAATATGAAAAAGATGATGAAAACAATGAATAAGAAGGGTAAATTTCCGCTGGGGAATCAATTTCTTCCTATGTAGCAAAATTTTTTATATCACCAAAGAATGGTAACTGACGACTCTGAATTAAGCAAAAATTTTTACAAGATATATTTTCTCAAATCTTCATCTTTAATCACATCGCTAAGAATCTTCTTTACACTTGCTTTTGTGATTTTAATTTCCTTGCATTTTGGGTCAGGTAATTCATAAAGATGCTCCTCCAGCAAAATTGTAAGAATTGTGTGGAGGCGGCGTGCTCCGATATCTTCCATTTTTTCGTTTGCTGTAGCAGCATAATCAGAAATCTCCTTTATCGCTCCATGAGTAAATACAATTCCCACTCCTTCAGTTCTTATCATTTCCGTATATTGTTTTATCAGTGCGTTTTTAGGTTTCACCAGAATTTTGGCAAAATCGCCTTTTGTCAAACTTAGTAATTCCACTCGGATTGGAAATCGTCCTTGAAGTTCCGGAATCAGGTCAGAAGGTTTAGAAACATTAAAAGCACCAGAGGCGATAAACAAAATATGAGTTGTGTCCACCATTCCGTATTTTGTGGGCACATTTGTACCTTCAACGATAGGAAGCAAGTCTCTTTGAACTCCCTGGCGAGAAACATTCGGACCGGATTTGGACTCTTTTCCTGCGATTTTGTCGATTTCATCGAGAAATACAATACCATTTTCTTCCACTCTTCGCACGGCAATATTTTTTGCTTCGTTAACATCAATCAATCTTTGAGATTCAGCATAGAAAAGAAAATCCAGAGCATCTTTGACATTCATTTTTTTCTTTTCTTTTTACGACCTGGCAAAAATCCAGAAAATATTTCATCCATATTAATATCAAAAGATTCCATATCAACATTTGAAAAAATTTCAACTTTTTGATCAAGAGAGGGATCAACTTTTACTTCAACTTCCCGCTTATCCAACAAGCCTTTTTCAAGCATTTTTCTTAATTTTTCTCGGGTTCTCTGGTTTTTTTTCTTTGCAGCTTCGAATTTTTCCTTTTGCTTTTTCCGTTCTTCCGCATCGGAATTTTTTTTAATTTTCTCTCTATCGGAGGAAGCAAAAGGTCCAAAACTCGTTCTTTTGCCTGTTCTCTAGCTCTGTCTTCTACATTATGCATCATCTCAATTTTAATCTGACTCAAAGCAATATTTACAAGTTCGCGAATAATCGAACCTACCTCTTTTCCTACATAACCAACCTCTGTGAATTTAGTTGCTTCAATCTTTATGAACGGTGCATTAACTAAATTAGCCAGACGCCTTGAAATTTCAGTTTTTCCTACACCTGTTGGACCGATTAAGATAATATTGTTTGGTAAAATTTCTTCTCGTAATTCTTCTGGGACATTCTGTCTTCTCCAGCGGTTTCTGAGTGCAATTGCAACTGCTTTTTTTGCCTTTCCTTGTCCGATAATATATTTATTCAGCTCTCTCACAATAGCTCTTGGTTCTAAATTATCCATGTCCATTTTATAATTCCTTTATTATTCTTTTTGAATTTGTATAAATACAAATTTGAGAAGCGATATCCAGTGATTTTTTTACAATCTCTTTGGGCGTTTGCTTTTTATCATCAATAAGCGCCAGTGCTGCGGCTTTTGCATAAGGACCACCAGAACCGATTGCAGCAATATTATTATCGGGTTCAATCACATCTCCATTTCCGGAAACAATAAGCAGATTTTTTTTATCACCCACAATTATCAATGCTTCCAGTCGTCTAAGGATTTTATCAGTTCTCCATTCTTTTGTAACTTCCACAGAAGCACGGAGAAGATTTCCTTTGAATTTTTTTAATTTACTCTCAAAACGCTCGAAAAGGGTTAGTGCATCTGCAGTAGCACCAGCAAAACCTGCCAAAACTTGACCATTGTATAATGTTCTCACCTTGTGAGCATTTGATTTAAAAATTGTTTTGTCATTATGAGTTACCTGTCCATCTCCACCGAGTGCAAGTTTTCTTCCTTTTTTTATACCGATTATTGTAGTTCCTTTGAACATTTTATTCATCTCCGATTTATCAGAGTCCGATTTATCAGGACCTATTTTTCTTGTTTATTTTAAGATATTTCTGGTAAATTTCTTCCACTTCTTCTCCTGTTAGAGTTTCTTTTTCAAGCAAATTGCTAGCAAGAATATCGAGCAGAGGGCGATTTTCATTAATTATTTCTTTATTTTTATCATAGGCTGAGTGGATAATTAGTTTTATCTCTTCATCCACTAAATTTTTCAGGTCTTCACTAATGCTTTTCGTGTGAGCCAGTTCTTTTCCGAGGAAAATATTTTCTTCTTTCTCCCCTATGATGCGTGGACCGATCTTATCACTCATCCCCCAGTCTGTTACCATTTTTTTAGCCAGTTCAGTAGCGCGTTTAAGATCATCACCTGCACCTGTAGTTTGCTCTCCACCAGCTATTTCATCTGCAACTCTACCACCAAGTAAATGGGAAATCTTGGCTAGACAATATGATTTGGAATAAGTATGCCTATCATCAATAGGTAAGTAATGAGTTGAACCAAGGGAGCGTCCGCGTGGAATAATCGTAACTTTATGAATTGGGTCACTTCCGGGAATAAATTTTGATACAATCACATGCCCGGACTCGTGATAAGCAAGATTTTTTTTCTCCTCTTCGCTCAGAACGAGACTTCTTCGCTCTTTTCCCATCAGAACTTTATCTTTTGCATTTTCAAAATCTTCATTGCTAACTTTTTTGTGTTCTTGGCGAGCGCCCCACAAAGCAGCTTCATTCACAAGATTAGCAAGATCAGCCCCGGAAAATCCTGGCGTTCCTTTTGCAATAATAGTGAGATCAACATCATCAGAAAGCTCGATTTTTCTGGCATGTACTTTTAATATTCCCTCTCTTCCTCTCATATCAGGACGATCCACAACAACCCGTCTATCAAATCTACCGGGTCGGAGTAAAGCTGGGTCTAGAATATCCGGTCTGTTTGTTGCCGCTATGATGATGACACTTGTTTTTTCATCAAATCCATCCATTTCCACCAATAGTTGATTCAAGGTTTGTTCCCGCTCGTCATGTCCTCCCCCAAGCCCAGCACCGCGATGTCTTCCCACTGCATCCAGTTCGTCGATAAATATTATGCAAGGGGCTTCTTTTTTACCCTGGATAAAAAGGTCTCGAACCCGGGAAGCACCAACCCCAACAAACATTTCAACAAAGTCTGAACCGCTTATGCTAAAAAATGGAACTTCGGCTTCTCCGGCTACAGCTTTTGCGAGTAAAGTTTTCCCTGTCCCTGGAGGTCCAAGCAGAATAACTCCTTTTGGTATTCTCCCGCCGAGTCGTTGAAATTTTTCTGGATTCTTTAGAAATTCAATTATTTCCTCCAGTTCTTCTTTTGCTTCATCCACTCCAGCAACATCTTTGAATGTAGTGTCTGAGCGATTTTCTTCAAACTTTTTGGCTTTACTTTTTCCAAAACTGAATACTTGTCCTGCTCCCCCTCGCATTGAACGCATAATGAAAATCCAGAAAATTATAAAAAAAACAAATGGTAACCAATATTGAAGTAAAGTTGAAAACAATGACGGTTTTTTGGATATAATCTTTATCTGTTTATGTTCCTCCGAAATTTTATTAACCAGTTCCGGGTCATCAAAGGGAATATTTGTTCTTCTATCAACCTGTCCAACTGTGTAATTAATATCTCTTCCTTGAAAGATTATTTGACTAACCCGATTTGATTCTAAATCATTTTTAAATTGAGAAAATGGTACTTCCTTAATACCTCCTTCTGAGGAAAACATCTGAAAGAAAGCAACAATTGCCAAAATAATTATAACCCAGACTAAAAACGATTTATTTTTGGGGAATTTGAATTGATATTTATTCTTTTTGGGGTCTTGATCTTTTTTATTTTTATTATCCATCTATTTATAAATCTCCTTCTTTAAAATGCCTATAAATGGCAAATTCCTGTACTTTTCTGCATAGTCCAAACCATATCCTACAACAAATTCATCTGGAATAGTAAAACCTTTGTATTCAACAGGTATGTATTGTTTGCGAGCATCAACTTTATCCAAAAGCACACATATTTTAAGCGAGCGAGGATTTTTTCTTTGCAAACAGTCGATAATGTATTGTAAAGAAAGTCCAGTATCAATTATATCTTCAATTATTAAAACATCTCTTCCGTTTAAATCTATTTTACAGTCTTTTGTAATTTCCACAACGCCAGAGGTTTTTGTGGATGAACCATAACTTGCAACTCCGAGAAAATCGATTTCCATGGTAATCTGGATTTCCCGCATCAAATCTGCAATGAAAACTGTTCCACCTTTCAAGATGCTGATTAAAACAGGGCACTTTCCTTTGTAATCTTCTGAAATTCTTCTACCTAATTTTTTAATTTTATTTTGTATTTCATTTTCTGAAAACAAAATTTCTTTTATGTCTTTATGCATATTAACCTTATAAAACAAATAAATTAGAGTTTGCTTTATTTAAAATATAAAGTTTATTAAAATGAATGTCAAACCTTATTTCTTTTTCCTTGTTTTCCTTTTTGCTTTTCTGGATAAAGTAGGTTCAGGAATCATCTTCAACATTAAAATTTGTTTGGTTTCTGGAGTAATTTTATTTAATTCATTAATACGCAAACCAGCAACCCAGATAATTCTATTCTGATCTTCAATTATTATTTGTTTATCTCGTTCATAACGGGGAATTTTTAAATCAATGAAAAAATCTTTTAGTTTCTTGGGATATTCCATTCCAAGAGGAACGAATTTATCTCCCAGTTTTCGGGTTCGAACAGTTAACGGAAATTTAATTTTATCAAAATCAAGAAAGCAAGTATTAGGTTGAGAAAAATCAAAACCACAATATCTAAAAGTCTTAATTTTGGAAGGAATTATGTAACAATTTCCATATACAATTCGTCTGTAAAAATTCTTGATTTCTTTGGTTTTCTCTATATGCCAGGTTTTGGGAGGAAATTTGGAAAAAGTAAGAGTAGAATCTCCCTTTATTGCATATATTTTACCAGGTAACTGAATATATTTACTTCCTGAAGATTTCAATAAATCCAATATTTCTCGAAAATGAATATTGTAGAATCCTTTTTCTGAGCCGGTAAGTTTTGAAAAAATCTTTCTGTAAAGATAAAATCCTAAAACACCCTTATTCTCGACTGCATCAATAGGGACACTAAAAGAATTAGAATTTCGTTTAGACACAATCTCGTGATAAATCTCCTCAGTATGATGTTTCAGGTATATTTCTGTTTCCTGGAATATTCGCATACTATCAGCTATTTTCCCGGTAACTTTTGGATGAAACAATTCTTCAATGAGAGGAATGACTCGATTTCGGATTTTATTCCTATCAAATTTTACATTATAATTGGAGGAATCTTCGGAGAATCTTATAGTATTCTTTTTTGCAAATTGTAATATTTCATTTCTTGTAAAAATGAGTAAAGGATGAATAATTTGATTCCTTTTTGGCAGAACACCCTTCATTCCAGTTAGTCCAGAACCACGAAAAAGATGAAGCAAAAGAGTTTCTGTTTGATCATTTTTATTATGCCCGAGAGCAATCTTATTAAAATTATATTTTTTAAGTAAATCTTTAAAGATTCGGAACCTGATATTGCGAGCATTATTCTCAATATTGGAATTGTTTGAGATTGTAACATTACGGACAATCAGAGGTATTCCCCACTTTATACAGAGTTGACGAACAAATTGCTCGTTTTGTTTTGACTCCTTTCCTCGCAGATTATAATTGATATGAATAGCAAGGGTAGTCAGGTCATATTCGGCAGTGATTTTCCTGAGCAAAAATAAGGTTACCACTGAATCGATTCCACCGGAAATGCCAATCAGAATCTTATCACTTCTTTGGATGAGTTGCTCGATAAAAACAAATTCCTTGAACTTTTTTATTACATCTCTGGTTATACTCATCTTATTCTCGCTATTGGTTTAAAAAAAATGGATAGCACCCGGATTTTTTTTCATAATATATTATCAGTGCCTGGCCCGTGGCATCCGAGAGCTTGAGGGTATTTCACTGGGGTTTTCCTGCTTGATCAGCGTCCTTCTGCGTCGAATCTCCCTGCGTGGAAGAATAGTACACAGATTTTCCGGCAGCAAGTGCTTTAAGGTTTGTTTTAACAATTTTTTCACCTTTCTTTTGGAAAATAAATTTTATCCCTTCTTCCAATCTTTCATAAGTTAATTCAAGAAATTTCGAGGCTGCACCTAGAACAACCATATTTGCAGCTTTTGTAGATCCCATATCTTTTGCTATCTTTGCTGCTTCAAGTATAATGTGATTTTCCAGTGACTCTATCTGAACTATCAAATCTTCCAAGTCAGGATAATTTGGAATATTTATAAATGGTTTATTATTTGTTATTAACCATCCATCTTCTTTCAGAAAAGGCAAATATCTCAAAGCCTCCATTGGCTCGAGAGAAATTATCAAATCTGCGCAACCGTGTGGAATAAGATCCGAATATATCTCCTTATCAGAGATTCTCAAATGAGACTGAACATCTCCCCCTCTCTGTGACATCCCATGAACCTCTGCTTGCTTCAGGTATAATTTTTCTTTCACAGCTGCATAGCCGATAATTGTAGCGATAGTAAGGATTCCCTGCCCGCCAACGCCGGCAAGTATTATATCTTTCTTCATTGATTTCCTACTTTTTTTAGCCACTAATTAACACGAATCTACACGAATTTTTTAAAACTTTAATTTCCATTAGTGAATATTCGTGTCTATTCGTGGCTAAATCTTTTTTCTTTTTTCTCTTGCTTTACGGGCATGAATGCATTCTCGGGTGGGAATTATTACAGAAACACCATCATAATTGATTTCTTCTTTGATTATTTTCACACTGTCATCGTGATATTTTTTCAAAGGAGTAAACATCCGAATATGTTCTTTTTCAACTCCTAAACCTTCACAAACACTTCCAATAACTCCTCTAACAGCAGATTCTTGCATTCCTGTCATTGCTGTAATATCATTATCCAGAATCAAAATAACCACATTTGAATTATTGTTTACACCATCCAGCAAACCAGTCATTCCAGAATGACCGAAAGTCGAGTCCCCAATAACAGCCATAGACGGAAAAAATCCTGCTTCAGCTGCCCCAACAGCCATAGTAATAGAAGCACCCATACAAACACAAGAATTGATTGCGTTAAATGGAGGTAAAAAACCCAGAGTATAGCAACCTATATCAGAGAAAACATGACCTTTACCATACACTTCCATCGCTTCATTTAATGCGATGAAAGTATCTCTATGAGGACAGCCCTTGCATAATTCCGGTGGACGTGCTGCTACGATTTTTGGAATATCTCTAACATTCCTTTGCTTCAGTCCGAGAGCTTTTCTGACAATAGTTGGATTCAATTCCCCTGCACGAGGTAAAGAACCATCGAGACGACCTTTGATATTCAAATTCTCAAGATAACCTTTTAACATCTCTTCCACCAAAGGCATACCTTCTTCGATAACAAGAACTTTATCACATGCAGATATTATCTTCTCCACCTTCTTTCTGGGAAGAGGATACTGTCCAATTTTTAAAACAGGGTACGGGCACTCTGAATCTGAGTAATTTTCCATAAGGTAATTAAATCCAAGTCCGCAGGCAATAATACCCATACTTTTATCACTACCTTCGAAATATTCATTGAATTCAGAATTTTCTGATTCCTTTATAAAATCTTTCTGAAGAGATAACAGATCTTGATAATTCACTCTCGCAAAAGCTGGTAACAACATAAACTGGTTTGGATTTTCTGGCATGCTCAATTCATTTTCCGGAAGCATCTTTTTTCTTACTAAACCTGCACGCGAGTGAGCCAACCGAGTGGTAAGTCGAAGTAAAATCGGTTTATGATATTTCTCTGATAACTCAAATCCCCTATGTGGCATATCATACGCTTCTTGCTGATTGCAAGGCTCCATAACGGGAAGTAAGGCAAATTTGCCATAAAATCTTGAATCCTGTTCATTTTGGGAAGAATGCATAGAAGGGTCATCCGCAACTGCGACAACTATTCCACCACTTGCTCCGGTAATCGCAGAATTAATATAAGGGTCAGCAGCAACATTCAAGCCCACATGTTTCATCGTAACAATACATCGCTTACCTGCATAGGACATACCAAGAGCTTCTTCCATAGATGTTTTCTCATTTACAGACCATTCTAAATGGACTTTTCGATCGTTTGCTTGTTTATTAATTTGAATATATTCAATAATTTCAGTGGATGGGGTTCCAGGATAACCAAAAGCACCTGAAATACCTGCATCCAGAGCTCCTTGTCCAACTGCTTCGTCACCTAAAAGTAAAAGTTTTTTCATCGTACCTCTATGGTTTTAGTTTATCAAAATACTCTTTTTATACATATTTATGTCAATAATTGCTAAAATGAAAATTGTTTTTTTTCTATAAGATCATAAAATTAGAATGAAAAATGGGATAAACTTACAAAAAAAATTATCAAATGTATTGACATTAATTTACGATTGCTTATTTTTTAAAGAAAATTCCTTGGAGGAATAATTAGTGGTAAAAGTAAAAGTAAAAAGAAATGAAAATTTCGAAAATGCTCTTCGGCGCTTCAATCGGCACGTGCAGCATGCTCGCACTCTTTCTGATATCAAAAACCATAGATATTATGAAAAACCGAGCGATAAGAGAAGAAGAGAAGTTAAGGCAAAATTGCGTAAATTAAAAAGAGGTAGAAGATAATCCCAGATTTTAGCAAATTGTGAATTAGTAGATTAGTTCACCAGTCCACCCTAATTTCATACACAAAATATAAAAGATGAATTCCTCTGATCGCAAGATTGGGGGAATTCTTAATTTATTTTAAAATTTATTTCTGAATTTTCTGACTAAACTATAATGAAAACATCAATTGAAGAATTAGGATTTGAGAAAGTAAAAAAACATATCACTAATTACTGTTCTTCAGAAATGGGTGTGAAATTTGTTAACGAACTTTCCCCTCTCTCTTCTATTTCACGAATCGATAAAAGAATAGCAACAATTAATGACACGCTAAATTTTCTCAAACAGAAAAATTATTTAAACCTTGCTGAATTAGAAGATACAGAATCTCTTTGTGAAAGATTGGAACAGGGAGAATTTTTCTCGATTATCGAATTGTTAAAATTTGCACGGAATATTCAGATTGCAAATCGACTAAAAAATATCTCTCTTGATAAAGAACACTTTACTCAACTTTTTGTTTTGTTAAAAAAAATAAAATCACTTCCAGAACTGGAAAAAAAGTTTGATAAAACTTTTGGTAATAAAGGTGAAATAAAAGATTCTGCCAGTAAAAAACTCGCTCATATTCGCAAAAGAATAAAAATTACCAACAATAAAATTTCATCAAAACTCGATAAATTGCTAAATGAAAGACAATATAAAAGTATAATTTACGACAGAATCATCACCAAAAGAGATAATAGACATGTTATTCCCGTGAAAGCAGGTTCAAGTAGTATTCTCCAAGGAATTATTCACGGTAGGTCTCAATCAGCTGCTTCAGTTTACCTGGAACCTCTGTCAATAGTAGAAAATAATAATGAAATTATCGACTTATATGATGAAGAGAAATCAGAGATTCGTCAAATTCTAAAACATCTGTTTTTATCTTTACAGAAGAATAAATCAGCGATCATTTCTAATCAAAAGATACTCAAACAGCTCGATTTTATGGATGCTGCCGCAAATTTTTTTATTGATATGGATGCTTGTGTTCCGGAAATAATTGAGAAACCGATTTTAATTCTAAAAAATGCCAGACATCCATTACTTTATTTTACAAAAAAAACAAAAAAGATATAATTCCTTTCTCTCTTGAACTGGGAAAAGATTATCGTTCTCTGGTTATTTCCGGTGTAAATACTGGCGGAAAAACGGTAACTCTGAAAGCAGTAGGTCTTCAATCTATAATGGCTCTTTCTGGACTTCTCGTTCCAGCAAAAGAAGCTACAGTCGGGTTTTTCAGTTCATTTTTCACTGATATTACAGACGATCAATCTCTTGAGGATTCAATCAGCACTTTCTCATCTCACATAAAAAAAATTAACAACATTTTCCAAAATGCTGATGAAAAATCACTCATTCTCATCGATGAATTGGGCTCCGGTACAAATCCAGAAGAAGGTGCTGCCCTTGCCCAGGCAGTTGTGGAAAAATTAATTAATCTGAAATCGAAATTGATAATTACAACTCATCTGAATAAACTAAAAATTTTCGCATCCCAGCACCCTCAATGCAAAAATGCTTCCATGAGATTTGATGAAAAAAATCTGAAACCGACCTATATTCTTGATGTGGGTTTCCCAGGCAACAGTTATGCCCTTGACATTGCAAAAGAGTATAAAATTTCAGAAGATATTCTTTTCCGTGCTAAAGAAATTCTGGATAACAAATCTCTTGAACTCGGTTACATTCTGAAAACAACAGAAAAACAGAGAAACACTTTGTCCCGCAAGATTTTTGAATACGAGTTGAAAAATAAATTGATCCAGGACAAATTAAAGTCAATTAGTGAGAAGGAAAAAAATTGGGACAAAATCGAGAAAAAAAAGAAAAAAGCAATTTTGGAAAAAGAGGAAGAAGAACTGGCAAATTTGTATTTACAGCTAGAGAAAGAATTAAAAAATCTTAAAAGAAAAATAAAGAAAACACAAAAAATTGACCGAGTAAAGATCAAACAATTCAAACAAAAAATCCATAAACGCCAAGCTAAAATAATTAAGAAAAAAGAAGATATATCCGACCTGAAGTTAATTCCCATGTCAAACCCAAAGAGTGGAGATTTCGTCTATATAAAATCTTTAGATATTGTGGGTAAGATAAAAAAAAATTTCCTAAAAATACAATTTTGCTTGCACATGGACTCCAATATTCCGTAAAAATGGATGACATTTTCGAAGTGCCAGAACAAAAAAAATCAGATTCAGAAGAAAATGATAAAAAAACTGATGTAAGTATCACAACCCAAACAGTCCGGGATATTCCGATTGAATTAAATATTATGGGTTTGACATTTGATGAAGCACAACCAGAAGTTGACAAATATATCGACAGAGCAATACTACTTGATTATTCTCGGATTCGCATTTTGCATGGAAAAGGAACAGGAAGATTAAGAAAAAAAATCTGGAAACATCTGAAAGATGATCTAGGTCTTTCAAACTTGTACCTAGCTCCACAAACAGAAGGTGGAAGTGGAGTAACAATTATCGAATTATAAAAATAATTTTACCCTGTGAAATAGTCCTTTTAAATTATGATTCACCCCGTGTAATAAGTCCTGATAAAAATAAAATTCACCCTGTGAAATATTCATCATAATTTAAAAGGACTATTTCAC
>AGBJ01000044.1_pt1 | contig 16547 bp, 14 predicted proteins | sample 768721 | NCBI WGS metagenome assembly AGBJ01 (sample SAMN00779238, study PRJNA67915) | hypersaline lake metagenome
GGGAATGGAGGAATGGAGGGATGAAGTAATGTATGGTTGATTGAAGTTAAATCCTGTTTATAAGTTAGGTTACATCTTATCTTCGTATTCCACTTTTTTGGTTTTCATTACTTTAATTTCAATCTCTTCCATCTCTTTTAATACATTTTTTAGCATTTTAGATTTTTCTCTATATGGAAGGAATGAACTTTTGAAACCATTTATAATCAGATTTTTTATCTTCTCATAATCGAAACCAAAATGTTCGATAGCGAGCATAAACTCATTTGTCATAGAAGTATTTGAAACCAACCGATTATCCGTATTCAGAGTTACACGCAAGCCCAGGTCATAAAAGATTGAAAGTGGATGTTCTTCATAGGAAGCTACAGAATTCGTATCCAAGTTACTTTTCAGACAAATTTCAATGGGGATACGGTGGTCATTTACATAATTTAGCAGATCACCATCTTCAATCAATCTGGTTCCGTGTCCGATGCGATGTGCTCCGCAGTAGTGAATCGCTTGATGGATACTTTCCGAACCATATCCTTCTCCGGCGTGAATTGTAATATTCAGATTGTTTTTCAATGCCAGATCGAATGCTTCCCTGTGCTCTTTTGCCGGGAAATTTATTTCCTGACCAGCCAGGTCGAAACCAACAACACCTTTGTTTTTATAGGTCGTGGCTAAACTGGCGAGTCGGACAGAAATCTCTGGTTTCATATTACGCATCCCGCTAAAAATCAAACCTGTTTTGATATTAAAATCATGCTCTGCCTGAGCTAAGCCGTCTAACACAGCATTTGAAACTTCAGTCAGACTTAAGCCTTTCTCTGTGTGGAGAAGTGGGCAATAGCGAATTTCCGTATATCGGATATTTTCTCTGGCAGAATCTTCTCCAAGTTCATACGCCACTCTATACAAACTTTCCTCTGTTTGTAATACAGAGAGAGTAATTTTAAACTTTTTTAAATACTCTCCAAGAGTTTTACCAGTTTCACAAGTAACTCTTTTTCTAAGTAACTCAGGTTTTTTTGTGGGTAATTTAACCTTGTTCTTTTCTGCCAGTTCAAGGATCGTAGGAACCCGCAGAGAACCATCGAGGTGAACATGTAAATCAGTTTTGGGTAATTCTCTAATAATGTCTTCTGTTATTTTCATAAATTAAATACCTACCTATAATTTTTTTTCTTTTCCTTTTCTATTAACTGCCTGATCTTTTTCTCTTCCCAGTCTTTACTAAAAAACCAAAAATTTCCAAAAGTATGGAATGCATGAATAATCAAACCGATTCCCCAGCCAAGAAGAGGCCAATAAAACCACCATATACCAGAGGAAGTGAATAAATTGATTAAAAACAATCCTATATTTACAACAATAAAAAATACTAAATGAGAATAGAATCCTTTAATCTCTTCCACCCGTGCTTGTGCTTTTTCATAAGATTTTTGTTCTTTCATGATTACTCCTTTTATCCATATTCACAAAATATTTTTTATTCTCTTTATTAAGGCATTTGATTTTTCTATTGATTCACTTTCTGCAAAAATTCGCACAATCGGTTCTGTTCCTGATTTTCGAATATGTACCCAGAAATTTTTGTTAATTATTTTCACTCCATCTGTAGTGTCAAATTTTTTATCAGAATACAATTCTTTCACTCTTGTAATAATTTTGTTAAAATCAAAATCATTATCGATCTGGAATTTTGATTTCGAGATGAAATATCCTGGAATTTCGCTGGTAAGTTCCGAGATTGATTTACCACTTTTTGCCAGAAATGACAAAATTAAAGCCATTCCCATTGGTGCATCACGGGTAAAATGCAAAGCTGGTAAAATAATTCCGCCATTGCCTTCCCCGCCGATAACACAATTATTTTCTTTCATTTTTTCAGCAACATTTATTTCACCAACTTTGGAGCGAAAAATCTGCACTCCATATTTTCTGGCAATATCATCAGAAGCCATTGAGGAGGATAGATTTGTAGCAATATTTTTCTTCTTCGGATTTAGTCTTTTCAAAATCTGTGAAAGTACATAATCTTCTGCAAGTAACAAGGAATACTCAGTACCGAGCGCCCTTCCCTTTTCAGAAACGATTGACAGACGGTCAACATCAGGGTCGGTAGCAAAACCGATATCAGCATTTTCTTTTTCCACAAGTGCTTCCAGTTCTGTAAGATTTATTGCCAGAGGTTCTCCTTCACGAGAAAATATCCCGGTTGGTTCAGAGAATAATTCAACAACATGACAACCCAGCCGGCGTAGAAGTTCTGGTGAAAGCACTCCCCCAGCTCCATTTGTGGAATCTATAACCACTGTAAAATTTTTCTTTTTGATTGCTTGTACATCGACCAGATCCAGATTCATTATGCTCTGAATATGATTTTCGATAGCAGTATTATCCGAGCTGATTTTCCCGATATTTTCCCAATCTTTGTCTACAATCTTTTCTTCAGGAAAATTCCAGAATAGTTTAGACTGTTTCTCTGTTAAAAAAGTTCCGGAATGATTTACCAATTTGAGTGCATTCCATTCTTTTGGATTGTGGCTGGCAGTGATAGCAATCCCGCCAACAGCATCAGAATTTTCTACAGCGAGTAAAATAGTGGGAGTGGGGCAAATTCCCAGGTCAACCACATCGCTTCCAACTGACATTAAACTGGAAGAAATTGCATTAAACAGCATTTTACCAGTTGTTCTGGAATCTCTTCCAACCAGAATTTTTCCTTTTCCGCAAAATATTCCGAAACGCCTGGCAAATTTTACCACCAGTTCAACTTTCAACGAATCCCCTACTATTCCCCTAATTCCTGACACACTTTTCATTAATTTTGACATATTCTCCTTAGCCACTAATTAACACGAAACTACACGAATATTTTTTTAATTATTAATTTTCATTAGTGAATATTCGTGACTATTCGTGGCTAAATTCTTCATTTTTCTTTCTCTCCCTGTGGAATTACTCCACGAGGTAAATTTTTTATTTATTCACTGACACATTAATTTTCCGAGAGTTTTCATCCACAATTTTAAATTTAGCCGAGATATAATTTTCCGGAAGCAGGTTCTCTGCAACTCTTGGCCATTCTACAAAAATAACTCCATCTTTATTCAAATATTCGGTAAAGCCGATATTAACAAGCTCGGATTCATTTTCGATTCTGTAAAAGTCAAAATGAAATAGCGGAAATTTTCCAAAATACTCATTCAAAATAACAAAAGTCGGGCTGGTGACATTTACGGGACATTTTAAGGCTTCCGCAACTTTCCGCACAAAAAATGTTTTTCCACTTCCAAGTTCACCATAAAGTGCAACAACATCATTTTTGTTGAGAAAACCTGCAAATCTTGTGGCAATTTTTATTGTCTCTTCTCTGGAATGAGAGATTATTTCAAAGCTATTTTTAGAATTCAAAGATTCCAATTTTTGTAAATTTTTCGCAAATTTTTCCATTTGATTTATTTCTTCGGTGTTAAAGTTGCAACAGGTAAAATCATTTCATCCATTGAAATCCCCCCGTGCTGAAAAGTCCCGTGAAATTTTTTCTTATATTCATTATAATCTGTGGGATAAACAAAGTAATAATCGTCTTTTGCAAAAATAAAACTGTCCACCATTTCCTGAGACGGAATTCCTATTTCCTTTAGATTATCAACTCTTAGTGCGTTATTTTTATTGCATGAAATATTCTTACCATGTTTTGCTCGCAAGCCTGGAGAAGCTTGTTTATCAGTAATTACTTTTGACGGATGTTTAACCTTGATCGAACCATGGTCCGTAGTAAGCACTATCACAGCATCCTGTTTTGCAATAATTTTCAAGGTTTTGTAGAGATTTGAATTCTGGAACCAGATTTTTGTCAAAGATCGTAAAGCTCTATTATTAGGAAGTATTTCCTGCAAAACTTCATCTTTAAATCTATGATGAAGCAGCATATCAAGGAAATTATACACAAGTATTACAACATTTTCTTTTCTGTAACTGGGTATCTTTTTTGTAACAAACTTCCCTTCTTCCTGATTAAGCACTTTTGTGTATTTTGTTCTTTTCGGAATTGCAATTCCATTTCTCTTTAGAAGTTTATCGAAAAGGAAATGCTCATAACGGTTTCTACTATTTTCTATTTCTTCATTACTTCGCCAATATTGCGGAAAATGTTTTGCAATATCTGCTGGTAACATTCCAGCAAAAATCGCATTTCTTGCATAAGGTGTAGAAGTTGGTAGAATGGAAAGATAATAATTTATATCCAAGTTAAAAAGTTCCTCCAGATAAGGACGCAGAACCAGAAGTTGATCTGTTCGCAGACAATCGAGAACAATGAAATAAACCGGTCGTTTCCGTGAAATTTTCGGGAGAACATACTTTTTTGCGATTTTATGGGACATAGTAATTTGATCATTTTGCAAAAAGTTTTTATAATTTGTAGAAATAAAATTTGAGAATTCCGAATTACAATTCTTTCTTTCATAAGTATGAATCTGGATCATATCATCGTAATTCAAATTATCCAGCTTAATATCCCATTCTACAAAATTCAGAAAAATTTCAAACCAGTCATCAAGCCCTGGTTCAGCAAACATTTTTTGATTGAACCAGGAGGAAAATTTGGCATATTCTTCCCCAGTACGATTTTTTCTAATTTCTTCTGACATCAGTATTTTCTTTAAAGACATCAGAACTTGATTCGGATTTATCGGTTTGATGATGTAGTCAGTAATCTGCTGAGAAATTGCTTTGTTCATCAAACCTTCTTCTTCATTCTTTGTAATCATAACTACCGGAAGAGTTTCATTAATTTTTTTGATTTCTGTGAGCGTCTCAAGTCCATCGAGACCAGGCATCATTTCATCGAGAAGAACCACATCAAAATTGTTTTTTTCCACTAATTTTATTCCATCATTTCCATTTGATGCTGTGGAAACTTCAAAATTTCTCTCTTCAAGAAAAAGAAATGAGGTTTCAGCATCTCGACTTCATCGTCAATCCATAATAATTTTACTTTATTCATCATATCTCCAAAAATTTTTGTCTATTTAAAATTATTCATTATCTGATTTGCGGTTATATTTTTCGAGGAAACTTTCTTAAATTTCACGAAATTTCCAGCTGATATTGCTTTTCTCACATCCAACATCAATTTATTATAAAAGTAAGATTATGTGTTGTGCAGAGCCGCACACCGAGAATCTCTTTTTGATTTATCAGATGTCGGATATAAGCTCTCGTAAAATTTTGACAGGCGTAACATTTGCAGTCATCTTGAATTGGTCTCAGATCATCTTTATATTTTCCATTTCTAACTGTCAATCTGCCAAATTTTGTGAAAACCGAACCGTTTCTTGCGTGTCTGGTTGGCATCACACAATCGAACATATCGATCCCTCGTTCGATGTTATTCAACAGGTCAACCGGAGTCCCGACTCCCATAAGATATCGCGGTTTATCTTTAGGAAGAATTTTATCCAACATTTGTGTAATACGGAGCAAATCTACCTTTTCTTCTCCCACAGCGAGTCCGCCGATAGCATAACCATCAAATCCGATTTTCATGAGTTCCTCTGCATTTTCAGCTCGCAGGTCATCGTAAATACTTCCCTGAACAATCCCGAATAAAGAGTTTTCCCCGTTGATTTGTTCATATTCTCTTTTGCAGCGTTTCGCCCATCCCAGGGTCATTTCCGCAGATTTTTTTGCATATTCATAAGTTGTGGGGAAAGGTGTGCATTCATCAAAAACCATAATGATATCCGAGCCGAATTCGTGTTGGATTTGCATGACTTTTTCCGGAGTAAAAGTGTGATAGCTTCCATCGATATGAGAACGGAATGTAGCACCATCTTCTTTAATTTTGCAAAATTTTTGCAAACTCATCAGCTGAAAGCCACCGCTATCTGTAAGAATATTTCTCTGCCAATTCATCATCTTATGAATTCCTGGGAACTTTTTTATGATTTCCATTCCAGGTCGTAGAAAAAGATGATAAGTATTCGACAAAATAATTTCAAAACCAATATCTTCGAGTTCTTCAGGTGACATCGATTTTACAGCCCCAAAAGTTCCAACCGGTATAAAGACCGGAGTGGATATCTGACCGTGTATTGCTGTTATTTTCCCTCTTCTTGCTGAAGATCTTCCGTCCTGACTAATAACTTCAAAACTGAATTTATTCATAATCTACCACATTATCTACGGTCAATAAATCTAGAATGGACAATTTTATCTTTTTCATAACCTTTTGTCGTTTGGCTTTTATTTTTTAATTTATCTTCACTTTTTCGCCTCTTTTTGTCAATCTTTTCATTTATTCTTTTAGTTAATTTTTAAAAATTTACCTGATAAATAAAAATAAAAGCGAGGGAATAAATCTCCCTGCTAAATCGAGTGTACAAAAAATTATCTGTTCATTATGAAAGTTTTAATATATCAATTTATTGACAAAGAAATCACCTAGTTTGTATAATTAATAAAAAAGAATTGAACTTCTATTCTGATTTATAGGATTTTTAAAACTTTAAAATCAAGAATTATTTAGCAATAATTTGAAGAAAAAAATGAAAAATGATGTATCTTTAGCAATTTATAAAAAGCTATTGTGGACCGCCTTCGCCCTGATTATTGTGGTACTGGTTGGAACTATCGGTTATTCAATTTTGGGAAATGAAGATTATACCTTTTTGGATTGCCTTTTTATGACAGTCATTACAATTTCTACTATTGGATATCGTGAAATAATAGATCTTTCAGGTAATACACCTGGTAGAATATTCACAATGTTCTTAGCTTTTTCAGGAATAGCAATTTTAACTTATGTTTTTTCCTCAATCACAGCTTTTGCAGTTGAAGGAATTTTGAAAAAAACTTTCAGGAGAAAAAGAATGGAAAAAAAGATTAAGAAATTAAACGATCATTTTATTATTTGCGGAATAAAGAAAGTGGGATTTAATATTGTACGGGAGTTTTCCACCACAAACAGACCTCTGATAATTATCAACAATAATCAATCGGACTTAGAGAAAGTATTAGAACTATTTCCCGATCAACTATATATTGAAGGGGATGCAACGGACGATAATGTTCTATTAAAAGCAGGTATTCAAAAAGCAAAAGGACTTTTCGCTACTATGGAAGATGACCACGAAAATCTGGTAATTAGTTTGAGTGCGAAACAACTGAATTCAGAATTAAATGTCATTGCCAGTGCTAACGAAGTAGAAAATATTGATAAGATCCTAAAAGCGGGAGCAAATAATGTAATTTCCCCAACTTTTATTGGCGGATTGAGGATAGCTTCTGAAATGATTCGTCCCGCAGCAGTATCTTTTTTGGATATAATGTTGAGAGATAAAGATAGAAATTTACGGGTTGAAGATATCCTTATTCCAAAAAAATTGGCTGGCAAGAAAATTTCTTCTTTGAATTTTGAAAAATACAAAAACACATTATTGCTTGCTGTTAAAACTCAAAAAGATAAGGACTTACTACATTGGAATTATATTCCCCAGGCTACATACGAACTCAAAGAAGATGATATCCTTATAGTAATGACAAATCCAACTGAAAGAGAAAAGATACAAAAAAGCCTTTGGAGAAAACTCTAAATTTATTCCACTATCTCAATAGATTCTCTTGAATTTTGAACAGAAATTTTCCTTTTTACAAAACGGGAAATATCATTATAAAAAGCAAAAAACATAATCATCAAAATGATGGCGATTCCTACTCTTTGCAAAAAAGCTTGAACAGAAATTTTGAGTGGTTCACCCCTAATCCCTTCGATAATTGAAAAACATATCTGACCCCCATCTAATATTGGAATTGGTAAAAGATTCATAATCATCAAAATTAAACTAATCAACGCCAGAAATGAGAGATATGAACTAATTCCTTGTTCTGTCTGCTGTTTTGTCAAAGCTGCGATCATAAGTGGTCCACCAATGGTCTCCCCTACCTGGGAGGGATTCTTTAACAACTCGTAGAATCCTTTGTAATAACTCCCGATAATTACAAAAGTGGAAAGTGTACCTAATTTAAATGATTCGAAAATATTATAGCGCTCCACTTTGGCCATATTTAATATTGGTTGAATGCCAATAATTCCGACCTTTTCCTCACTTTGCGGATTCAACCGTGGAGTAACGAAAAGCGTTAATTTCTCATCTCCTCTTTTAATAGTAAATTCCAACTCTTTTTCTGGTTTTTTCTGAACAATGTTTCGCATATCGGACCAGGTTTCGATCGGTTTACCAGCAATTTTCACAATTCGATCGTTTTGCTTCAATCCCGCTTCATAAGCAGGAAAGCCGTAATAAACATCACTAATAATCGGAGGAGAATATACTTCGATATCTTTCAACCACAGTTTGTAATCAAAATTACCGACTTTGAATTTCTGAATTTGACCATCTCTGATTAATTCAATAGTGTGAACTTTGCCCCCCGCCTCCGCTGGGGTATCTTTCCATTCTTCTATGATGGACATCCAGCCGTCAATTTCATTTCCATCAATTTTTATAATTTCATCACCGGATTTTAGTTGCTGCAGGGCTGGTCTTTCTGAGGTAATATTTCCGATAATTGGTTTCAAATCATAGGTTTTTATGCCGATAATGTAACTCAAACTAAGGATAAGAATGGCGAATAAAAAATTAAAAAATGGACCATTAAAAGCGACAAATACTTTTTGCCACCATTTTTTATTTGAATAACTTCTTTCAGAATCGATGGTTTCTTGTTGCTGTTCATCAGGATTTTCCCCGAGCATTTTCACATAACCACCCAGGGGAATAAGCGAGACTCTATATTCTGTTTCACCGATTTTTTTCCCAAAAAGTTTGGGACCAAATCCAAAAGAAAATTTATCAACCTGGATATTACATAATCGAGCCGCGATGAAATGCCCTAGCTCATGCACAAAAACCAGAATTCCAAGTAGGAATATAATTGCTAAAATTGTTATCAAAATTACCTCAAAAAATTAATTTATGTAAAGTAGAAAATTGCTCTTACAGGATCGATTTTGGCTGCTTTAAGGGACGGATAAAATCCAGAAAGGAAGCCAATACCGAGAGCAAACAAAATACCAACCGAAACCCCAAGATAGGGAAAAGAGAGCTGAATACCCAATTTGGAAGCTATTAACATAATCACGAAAAGAGACAGTCCCGCTCCAACGATAGCACCAATTACTGCAAGAGAGATGGATTCAAACAGAAAATAAGCAAAAATATCTATGTTTTTTGCTCCAATACTTTTGCGAATTCCAATCTCGGTCATCCTTTCTCGAATTGAAATCAAAAGAATACTAAAAAGACCGATTCCACCTGTTATCAGAGAAATGCTGGAGATACAGAAAAGAATAATATTCCAATTTTTCATAAATCCGCTAATTTGTTGTCTTACCTCAAGCATTATCTGGCTTATATCTTTCATATCAATATCATCTGCCATATTATGTCTGGCAAACAAAACTTGCCTGGCTCGGTTGTAAACAGGTCCAACTTTATCCTCCTCTGTAGTTTTTATCCAGATATTATCGATTTGCATATTCTGTCTGAGATAAGTTGCAGCAAATTTTGAGGGGACAAAGCAGGATTCCTGGTCGCGTTTTCTTTCCCATTGATTTCCAAACTTAAAGTTTTTATTTTGATCTTTTCCAGCCATAACTCCAATAATTTTAAAACGAATATTATTCCCAGAAATATATTCTCCGATAGGATCAGTTTCCGGAAAATATTTTTCTTTGAGTGAAGAACCGATAACGCAAACATTCAGACCTTTTTGTTCTTCAATTATGCTGAACATTCTTCCTTCTGCTATGGAATATTCTTTGTTTTTAAAAAAATCTTCATTCTTTCCGCGAATTCTTAATCTTGATTTTTGATTATTAATCACAACATTTTTCTGGGCTTCCACATCTGCATAAATATATTGGATATCCTCCACATTATTCTTGATTGCTTCGTAATCTTTATAAGTTAATCTTTTGAACCTGGATTTTGAAGGATATATCTTTTCTTCATTCGATTCCTGGGAAGGAAAAGATGAATATAATACGATGGTATTATCATAACCCAAACTGGAAATTCCCTCATCGATAATCACTTTCATTGCTTCTATGGAAGTAAACATTATTATTACAGCAGCCACACCGATTATCAGTCCAGCGAGAGTAAGACTGGAGCGCATTTTATGAGAAAAAATACTTTTTAAACCGGAAAAAAATGTTTCTACAGTCTTCACTTTATAATTTCCTTTTTACATTTCAGGCAAATGAGTTTTTCGTGTTTATTTTTTCTGGACTTTACAAACATTGCTTCGGCACCACATTCAGGACATTTCATTTTCACAGGTTTATAATTGGTGATAAATTTACATTTCGGATAATTTGAGCATCCGTAAAAAATTCTACCTTTTTTGCTTTTTCTTTCAATAAGTTCACCCCCACATTCAGGACATTTCACGCCAATAGCAAAGGGTTTTGTAAACTTACATTTTGGATAATTACTGCATGCATAGAACCGTCCATATCTACCGTGTTTAATTAGTAGATCCCCATCGCATTTCGGACATTTTTCATCTGTTTTTTGTTCTATAATTTTTCCATCTTTTCCCAGAGGTTTTGTATTTTTACACTTCGGGAAAGCAGAGCAAGCCAGATATTTTCCATATTTACTATATTTCACAATCATGGGAGCACCGCATTTTTCACACTTGATATCACTTTTCTGTGCAATCTTTTTCTTTTCTTTTGCAATATCAATCTCTTCCAGTTGAGAAATAAAATCTTTATAAAAATCAGAAAGAGCCTTGACATAATCAATTTTCCCATTTTCAATTTCATCGAGAAAACTCTCCATTTCTGAGGTGAAAGAAACGTTAAAAAAATCATCCAATTTTTTTATGAGAAAATCTTCCACAACCATACCTAGTTCAGTTGGGTAAAATCTTTTTTTAATAAGATTAACATACTTTCTATACAAAATAGTAGAAATAATTGGTGAATAAGTGCTGGGCCTTCCGATTCCTTCTGATTCCAATTTTTTCACCAGAAAAGCTTCTGAATATCTCGAAGGTGGTTGCGTAAACTTTTGTTCTCTTCTGAGTTTCTCTAATTCCACTTCTTCGCCAACCTGAAGCACTGGGAGTTTTTCTCCTTTATGTCGAATAATCATGTGAGGATAAACTTTTAGAAATCCATCGAAAGTTACGATATTTCCCGTAGTTTTGAAAAGGGCTTTACCAGCTCTAACATCCACTTTTGTATTCTTTAATTTTGCACTTATCATCTGAGTTGCAACAAATCTTTTCCAGATTAAATTATACAATTTAAACTGGTCTTTTTTAAGAAATTTTTGCACTGATTCCGGAGTTTTGAAAGATGATGTTGGTCGGATTGCTTCGTGTGCATCCTGGGATTTATTTTTGTTTTTATAAACTCGTTTGTATTTGTTAATATATTTTTTGCCGAAACGTTCTTTGATTAAATTGGATAACTCTGCAATTGCTTTATTAGCTACACGCACAGAATCCGTTCTCATATAAGTAATCAATCCGTAATTCTTTCCTTTGATGGAAACACCTTCGTATAACTGCTGAGCGATTATCATTGTTTTTTTCGTTGAAAATCCCAGCAATTTGGATGCTTCCTGTTGCAAAGTGCTGGTGATAAAAGCAGGAAATGGCGAAAGAGATTTATTTTTTTGGATTAGATTATCAATTATGAATTTTTCATTATTTATTTCAGTGAATATTTTTTCTGCTTTTTCTTTATTTTCAATTTTTATTTTCTTACCATCGTATTTTTGTAGGGTTGTAGAGAAAACGATTTCCTTTTTTAAATCAGCATAAATTTTCCAGTATTCTTTCGGAACAAAACTTTTGATTTCCCGTTCTCGTTCACAAATCAGACGGAGAGCAACGGTTTGCACTCTACCAGCAGAAAGTTTTTTCGCAATGGTTTTCCATAGAATTGGGCTAACTTTATAGCCAACGATTCTATCGAGAATGCGTCTGGCTTGTTGAGCATTAACTTTATTAGCATCCACAGCCCCAGGACTCTTTATGGACTCTTTTATTGCTGAACTTGTAATTTCATTAAAAACAACCCGATAGATTGAATCTTCGGGAACAGATTTTTTCAAAATTTCTTTCAGATGCCAGGCGATAGCTTCCCCTTCTCTATCATTATCAGAAGCGAGATATATTTCGCTGGCATTTTTTGCTTTTTCAATAATATTCCTTACGACTTTTCGTTTACCGGTATTCAAAACATAATGTGGTTTGAAATCTTTGTTGATATCGATTCCGAATTTTTTTCTGGGTAAATCTCTAACATGTCCCATTGAGGCAACGAGATCAAAATCCTTGCCGACATACTGGGAAATTGTTTTTGTTTTTGTGGGTGATTCTACAATCATTAATTTTTTTGACATATTATTCCTTAAATCATTTACTCATTAGTAAGAGAGAAAATATTGAGATAAACAGAAAAAAATATGACTATTCTATAATTAAAATATCTCAGTCTATTAAATCTTTTCTGTTTGTATCAATGAGAATCATTTGATATTTACATCTTTATAATCATATATTTTCACTGTCAAATAAATCGGTTAATTACCAAATTATATTTTCTCCGGTCACCAATTCACTAATTCACCAAATATTTACCCTTTTCGCCCACAACAATATTTATATTTTTTCCCGCTACCACAGGGACAGGGATCGTTTCTACCCACCTTTTCTACTGTTACTGGTTCGGGTTTTTCTGCGGAAGGCTTTGCGTTAGCCTGGGTTTGCTGCTGTGCGGCTTTATGGTCAAAAGCGGATCTTTCAGTATGGGATAAGCTTACATCTTCTTGTTCTGATTTCACCTGATAATAAATTGCAGGATAAAGTGTAAAGACATTCTTGATAACATTCTCCTTGATAATATCCACCAGATTCATGAACAGTTCAAAACTCTCTCTCTTATATTCTATAAGTGGGTCTTTCTGTCCATAGGCACGCAAACCGATTCCCTCTTTCAATCTGTCCATCTGATAGAGATGATCTTTCCATTCTGAATCCACCACTTTGAGTAAAGCGTAACGTTCAAGGTTGCGTTGTTCTTTTTCAAATCCCTTTTCCTTCTCATTATAAGCTACTTTCAATTGCTTAAAAATGTAGTCAACAAGATCTGTCTGATTGTGAATTTTTTGGGAAATATCAGGTTCCCTGAGTTTAATATGCAGTTCATTTTCTATCCATTTATAAATATCTTCGATAGGCCAGGTTTCTTCAAATTGGATTTCTCCGATAAATTCCTGAACTTTATTAGCGATCACATCATTTATCATTTCTAGGATTTCGACTTTCAGGTTCAAACCTTTCAGCACTTTTCTACGATAGGAATAGATAACTTCTCTTTGCTGGTTCATCACATCATCATATTTGATAAGTTGTTTCCTTATTTCGAAATTATGGGCTTCGACTCTTTTTTGGGCATTTCCAACTGCTTTGTCATCCAGGGATGTTTTATTGCTTCACCGTCTTCCATACCGAGTTTTGCCATCACATTTGCTATTCTATCCGAGCCGAATATTCTCATCAAGTCATCTTCAAGCGAGAGATAAAATCGGGAAGAACCAGGGTCACCCTGTCTTGCACTTCTTCCTCTTAACTGCAAATCAATTCGTCTGCTTTCGTGTCTTTCTGTTCCAATAATATGCAAACCGCATGGAACTTCATTGTTGATACAATCTTTCGGATTTGTCGGAGCATTTTCTCCGGCATTATCGCAACCATTTTCACATTTGATGATACATTTATCGCATTTCACCACATCTTTTCCAAGAGTAATATCCGTTCCCCTACCTGCCATATTTGTAGCAATCGTAATTGAGCCCGGTTGGCCGGCATAAGCCACGATTTCTGCTTCTTTCTGGTGATATTTAGCATTTAAAACTTCATGAGGAATTCCTTTTCTTTTCAGCAGTCTGCTAATTATTTCAGAAACTTCCACAGAAACAGTTCCTACCAAAACAGGTCTCCGTTTTTTAAACCAAGACTCTATTTCCTCGATTATTGCGTTGTATTTTTCCCGTTTGGTTCTAAAAATCAGATCATCATGATCGACTCTTCTCACGGGTTCATTTGTTGGTATTTCTGCTACACCGAGTTCATAAATCTCTTTGAACTCACCAGATTCAGTTACTGCGGTTCCGGTCATGCCAGCAAGTTTCGTATACATACGGAAATAATTTTGTAAAGTAATTGTTGCTAATGTTTGGGTTGCTTCCTGGATTTTCACCAATTCTTTTGCTTCCAAAGCCTGGTGAAGTCCTTCACTAAAACGTCTACCGGGCATCAAGCGACCGGTAAACTGATCAACGATGATAACGCGATTATCCTTTATAATGTAATCCACATCTTCTTCAAACAAGGAAAAAGCAACCAACATCTGTTTTATATTGTGGAGTTTTTCATTTTTTTCAAGGAACAGGTCTTGAACTTTTTTCTTCTTTCTTTGTTTTTCTTCGAAGGATAATTTTGTATTATTTTCTATTTTTTCTATTTCAGCATCGAGTTCTGGCATAATGAATAAAGATTTATCATATTTTGACATTACTTTTTGCCCTTTATCTGTAAGGTCTGCACTACGCTGTCCTTCATCAACTGAAAAGAAAAGTTCTTCATCAACTTCGTGAAGTTTTTTCTCTCGCAGATATTGACCCTCGACATCATTCATCAATTTCTTGTATTCCCCGTTTTTGAGATATTTATGGAGTTTTTTATGTTTAGGTGCCGCCCTTTTTACTTTGAGAAGATTTTCACCAAATTCAAAAGCATTTTCTTGCACAGCATCATTTTTTATCGTCTGGTCAACATCTTTTAACAAACGATTTGCTAGCATTGATTGTTTCTGAACCAGGTTTCTGATTTGTGGGTTTAATTCTCTGAAATAATTTTTTGAATGTTCTACAGCACCGGAAATAATCAGCGGTGTTCTTGCTTCATCGATCAAAACACTATCCACCTCATCAACTATACAATAGAAATAATCTCTTTGCACCAGCTGGTCTGGAATAACAGCCATATTATCGCGGAGATAATCAAAGCCGAATTCATTATTTGTCCCATAGGTAATATCACAGTTATATTGCTGTTTCCTTTCATCCAATTCCATATCTCCGTAAATGCAGCCGACTGTCAAGCCGAGGAATTTATAGATTTCTCCCATCCATTCTGCATCTCGCTGGGCAAGATAATCATTAACAGTGATGAGATGAGCTCCTTTCCCTACCAGAGCATTTAAATAGAGCGGCATAGTAGCAGCAAGGGTTTTTCCTTCACCAGTTTTCATTTCTGCAACTTTACCCTGATGCAGTACGATTGCTCCAACCAGCTGAACATCGTATGGAATCATATTCCACTCCATTTCGTGGCTTCTGATACTCCATTTTTTCCCGATCAATCTGCGACAAGTTTCTTTTACCACAGCAAAAGCTTCTGGTAAAATTTCGATAAGTATTTCCTGTATTGAGTTGTTTAATTTTTCCTCTGCTGCGTCTATTTTATTTGAGATATTATCTTTTTCATTCTCATCAATACATTCATCAAATTCAGAATTTAATTCTCCCAGGGCTTTTTCATCCCCCTTGAGGTGTTGATGGATTTTATCCTTGAAAATATCTGTTTTTGCTTTTAACTCTTCATCCGAGATTGAATGTAATTTTTCATAATTTAAATTTATTTCATCCACAATTGGCTGAATTTCTTTCATCTCTCTTTCGAATTTTGTCCCGAAAACCTTGTGAGTAATTTATGAAACATATTTTTTTAAATTTATAATTATTATTCCTTTGGGTTCAAGGCAGGTTGATTCTAGGCAGATAAACCCCAGTTGAATAAAAACAATGCATTCAAACGGGGCAGGCATAGATTAAGCAGATAAACGCTGATTAAAAAATTATTATAACAATTACTTATCTTGCTAAAATCGGTTTTTTTCAGTGTTTTTCTGAGTGCTATCTCTTTGTGTGCTTGTGGTCTTTGCCTGCCCAGTGAAACAAGTCAATTAAAATAGAATATTGTTTCATTGGGGTGGTTCAATCTTTTATCTTTTTGGGTTTACCTAATAAGTTTTTCTAAATTAGATTTCCACCTTAGATATCTTCGATTATTTTTATCAGTTTCGAGAAGTTTATTCAATAGATTAATTCCTCTTTGATATTCTTTATTTTTTTTACAAACATCAACAAAGTATTGCACAAGTTGCTGCTGCTTCGGATGTTTAAGAATAAATCTATTCAGAATTGTAAGAGCAGAATCGGTTTTTCCTGCTTTTTCCAGATAATCAACTGCCAGAAAATTAATTTTTGAGTTATCAGGTTCTTTTTCCAAAATTGGTTCAATAGTCTTGTAGGCGCTGTCATATTCTCCCAGACTATAATATAGTTTTGAAAGTCCTGGGAATAAATTTATCTTTTTCTTTCACAAAATCAAGAGCTTTTTTGAAATACATGATCGCATCCTTTTCCCTACCTTTTTCGTGCATTACATTTGCCATGCTC
>AGBJ01000045.1_pt1 | contig 16285 bp, 15 predicted proteins | sample 768721 | NCBI WGS metagenome assembly AGBJ01 (sample SAMN00779238, study PRJNA67915) | hypersaline lake metagenome
AACATCTGCTGTACCATATTCATTTCGAGCATCCAGACCAATTGCTTTTTTAATGATTTCTTTATCTTCCAAGGTACATGTCTCAGATGTAACAATCACTGTTTTCAATGAAGGACAAACACCTTTAAGTACTATCTCTTGCTGGATCAAATATCGACTAAAAAGTACTATAGCACTTGTATAGCCATATATATATTCAAAATCTTGCTTTCGAAATATGTTGAGCCATTTTGAAAACGTCTTTTCATTCATTTCTACTACTGAAAATCTATGTCTATTAAGAATAAAATCTTTAACTCTTTCAATTGCTTTACTTTTTCTTTTTGTTGATGATCGATAAAACATAGCTTTTCTTGAGCCCAAACCAACACCATGCATCTGAAAAAACAACTTCTTATATGCCCAAACTCGTGCCTGTGTATAATAGTCTTTTGCAAAAGAAAAAGGTTGACCCGAAGATCCTGATGTTTTATTTGTGTATATTTTCTTATCTTGAAATGAAGAAGATATCAAGGTATCCAGATCTCCTTGCAAGTCTGATTTACTGACAATCGGTAATTCAGACCAGTCTAAAGGCAAACTGTTATCAACAAGTTGACGATAAAATGGATTATTTTCGTAGTGATATTTGGCAATTTTCCACTTTTGATTTTCTTGCCACTTTTGAAAATCTGCTACTGACAAAGATCGTATTTTACTTATATCTTCTAAAGCATCAGAGATATCATGATAATTCCATTTGTATATCCATTCAAATAAAGATCTATTTCTCATTTAGCCCACTTTCATGACATCTGCAAATAATTTATGCCATTGTGGTTCTATATGTGACCAAGAAAAAGTTTCTGCTTTGAGCTTAGCATTTTTGGACAATTTATCTGCTAAATTTTGATCTTCAAACAATTGGCTAACTTTTTCAGCCATTACTGAACTATCTTCATCCTCAACCAATAATATCTCTTCATTATCGATCCACATATATGGAATTTCTCCAACTTTTGTCGAAACAATAGGGATGCCACACGACGCTGCCTCTACAACAGCAACACCAAAACTTTCATATTGCGTAGTATTTAAATATACTGCATGTGTCTGATAGTATTTATAGAGCTCTTCATTGGGAACTTTACCAATAATTGAAATATATTTCTGAATTCCAAGCTTCTCGATATGCTCTTTAGCTTCTGCCATCAATCCCTTGTCTGGACCTACCATCGTCATGTGAATATTAGGATAAGTCTTTCGTAAATGGTTCACAACATCAATTGCCAACTTGGGATTATAGTACTTAGCAAAAGCACGAACCCAGAGCAGAGAATAAGGTTGTACTGATGATCGATTATAAGGAAACTTACTAATATCGATAAAATTTGCTAAATAGTCTACATCATACTCCTGTTCTTTAAAATAGTATGTTAAAAATTTGGATGGGGAAAGAAGTTTATTTGCATATTTCAATACCGAAGAAACCTTATGCGGTTGAACTTCATAAAATTCAGACAAGCGTCCACCGTGCAAAGTCATAATGATCTGTTTATTACGCCATGACGCGATCATTCCCGCCGCTTTTGCATAATGAAGTGCCGCTCCACTAAAAACATCAACATGTACAATATCATACTTCCGGAAAAGCAAAGTCCATATAATATCAATCAATCGGAGTAGTTTATTCTCTTTATTGGAAGTTAAAATAAAGTGATATTGACTACCCAATTTATCAACAATTTTTTCAGCCATTCCTTTGGTGCCCCTCCGAGCAGATAGGTGACTGCCCACAAAAACTATTTTGTTTTTCATATCTTCTGAATATTCCCTATAAATTTTTCACAGATTAATTTAATAGTCATAGCCTGGTTTTCAAGAGTATTATTTTGTACAATTATCAATGCATTTTGTACCAATTTTTTCCGTAATATTTCGTCTTCCAATATCCAATGGATCTTCTCAACTATATCATTTGTATTTCCTGGTTCAACCAACAAAACATTTTCACCATCATCGAGAAAATGTGGTATAGAGCCTAATTTTGATGCTATCACTGGCAGACTATTTGCCATTGCTTCCCAAATTGTCCGAGGAAACCCCTCATTACCCTTAGATGCCATAATATAAATATCTGCAGATCTATACATCTTGAAAAGTTCTTCACCTACCTGCTTTTTTCCATGAAAAACAATACTTTCACCCAATTCAAAGCCCTTTGCTTTAGCAAATAAATGTGTCAGGTAGCCTTTTTTATCTTCCCATCCAACTATGTTCAATACAGTAGTAATACCTTCTTGGTGTAAAATCAACATGGCTTCCAATACTTCATCTAAACCTTTTGCTGGCTCGATCCTACCAGTATAAAGTAATTCCAGAGGATTATGGAGTTCTACATTTTCTTTTTCAAAAAAATCTTCTTTTGTCAATGTCGTCGTTTTAACTTCATGTACATTTGATGAAAGTCCTTTATATTCATCATAAAGTACCCTGCTATTTGCAAAAACTAAAGCATTTTTTGCATAATGGTCTTGCATTTTCTTATTGTATGCATAATATTTTTTTAAAACAACTTTTTTCCATCCTTTAACATTCGCCCCTTCAAAACTCTTGACATAATCTCCCACTAAAAGATAAGAGAGATGTACCTTATGCTTGGCGCATACAGATGAAAATAGTGGCAGCAAGGGTGATGGACCTCTGATCAGTAGAATGTCTATAGAGGATAGATATGGCTGAATGATTGTTTCTATCTTCCAACCTCTGGCAATTCGCTTCAAAAATAGATCGTGCGGACCAATTTTGACAATGGTAATATTATCCTGTTTCAGTCTATAGTCCATCTGTGGCATTTCAGAAGGTAAAGCAGTATGAAAAAAACATATCAACTCATCACATTGTTCAGCCATACTATCTAGGAATACACCAATAGCTCCAGATGTATAAAAATATCCATCTTCTTTCTCTACAGTAGGTATATGGTAATGGAACCCTATAGTCATACTAAACTCCGTTTATGGTTGATAAGTGTTAAAGAAAGACCCAATAGCAACCAAAATAAAGCACCCATCGTTGTCACCAAAATAAAAGAATAGAATAAAAGTGCTATAAATGGTATATAAATATAAATTTCAGCATTATTTTTAAAAGTTTTAACATAATAAAAACCTTTCCATAAGATGATAAAAAAAACGACTAAAATACTTACCAAGGCAAAAATCCCATCTTCTGCAATAATTAGAAGATACGAGTTTTGGGCTGATCGTCTATTGTACCTGGCTTCACTTCCATGCAACCAATGGCTGACTTCTGCAATATCCAAAGATACATAATACTTTGTAAAATTTCCAGGGCCAATTCCAAAAAATGGATATTCTGCAAATATACTTTCTGTTTTTTGCAGCATCAATTTTCTCTGAAGGAAACCTTTGTCTCTGTTTAGAACATTTTCTTCCATTCGTAATGTATGGGCGATCTTTGGACTGTAGTCTTCTAAAACATCTGCCAAACCATGCTTCATCTGTTTAATATCGGATTGATCTAAAGAGATCGACAGGACAAGGACAATAGGCACAGCTAATCCAGCCATAACCATAGAAGCTTTTTTGAGCTGCTTACTTCCCAAACTCAGTAACAACATTAACTCAAATACTATCAATGCAGTACCAGTACGTGAACCAGAAAATAGAACTCCCATAACAAACCCCGCAGATATGAGCAAGGTCATCGAAATAGAAAAACGTTTCATCACATAGTAAAAACCCAAAGGCATTGCTGTCACGATGGTATATGCATAAGAGTTTGGATAAAAAACAGTGTAAAAAGGATTTAATGTCATATAGTAGATAACTGATATGACAGAGGCAAAAAAGATAGCTCTACTAAGTTTGTAAAAATCAAATTCGTAGATCCATGTTTTTATAAAAAGAGCCAAAACGACCCAATAAACATACTGGATCGTAAGTTTTACTATAGAAAAAAAACTCCTGTCTCTATAGCTTTCTTCTGTTAAAACAGCAGCTATAAAAACAAAGATTAAAAACAGAAGTAAAAATACATCTGTCCATTGAGTAATCTTAAAAAGTTTCTTTTTTCGTTTTAAAAATTTATAGGCAATAATAAGAAAAATAAAAAAGGTAATTGATATACCCCCAATATCTATAAGAGAAAAAACAGAAAAAAAGGCAAACCAGTTGAGGTATTTCTGATTGGACGCAAAAAAAGCATCTTGTGCTACACTGTTATTATGCGTTAATGTCACGTTTTGCCTCTCCATACCAGTATTTCTCATCTTTATATTGCGTTAACTCTCTTTGTGTCATCCATGCCAACTTCCATCCTGCCAAATATCCTCTTAACATCTCTTTTCTAGATTCTTGATAGTTTAAAATCTGATTGACAACCATACCAACTACTCGCCATAGTACATACCAATGATAGTATACAATAGCTTTCCATTGAGGTTTATTACTCAGTCTACAGAACTCACAAGAGAGATAAAGTCTTGAGTAGATGACCCTTCTACTAAAAGAAAACAAGTTTTGTGTATAGGTACTGTCTTTTTTATCATTATGAATGAACAAGATTTCCGGTTCAAACTCCAATGGGCCGACTTTGGAAAGTGTATAGCCAATGATCCCGTCTTCACCTTTACCAAGTCCTTTTTCATATAGTTCAAAAAGTTTAAAGTTAAAGCCCTCATACAAGAACTCCCGTTTAACAGCAAATGATCCTCCACTAAACCATTCTGTCATACCGCCCTCTTTGGGTTGACTTCCTTTTAATCCATTATAGCCGTACATACCACTCTTAAATTCAGTTTGACCACTTAATGTTTTCAAAACCTTCAGTACACTTTTTCTGTAACCGCTTGACGATACAAACTTGGATTTTGGAACTTTTTTATGTAAAAACTCATTGTCATTGACAAAATTAATCGCTAATCCAATAATAGGCTTTTCATTAAAATGTCTTAAGATCTTAGTAAAAGTCTCTTTATCTGCAATCTCCATATCGTCATCCAAATAGACTAAGAGTGCATTTGTTGAAGCCATATACCCAACATAACGTTGATAGGGCTGGTTTGCATGAGATGCGCGGATATAACGAACTTTCTCATACTCTTGAAGGCCAAGATCCTCTTCTAATGACGAGTCAACAATAATAATACTTTCAGGTACAAGAGAGTGGTTTAAAAGTTGCTCCACTAATGTTTTAACACTTTCTGCTCTGTTGTTTGTTGTAATGATCACATCATAAGTATCTATTTTTATCATCTATTTAATCCAATAACCTTATTGTACATCGCAATATTCTGCTCTATCCATGTAGTAAACGTAAATTTTTCTAAAACTCTCTTTTGCCCATTTTCTGCCAACTGCTCCCGTAAAACATCATCTTCCAATAAAAGTAATATTTTATCGGCAATATCTTTAGGATCTCTAGGATCACACAAAAGACCGGACTCTCCGTCCACAATGGCTTCACCTCCTGAGGTCAACTTTGTAAAGATCACTGCTTTAGCGAGTGACATCGCCTCCAACGGTGCTAATGAAAATGACTCAACATAAGAGGGAAGACAACAAACTTCTGCCTTTCTTAAGAGCGGTATGAGCTGTGTTTTTCTATCTAAAGCTCCTGCAAAAACAATCTTATCTTGATACGCGTCGTCTATCAGCGTTCGTAAATATGTCTCATATGGTTTTTTATCAGATAATGCAGTCATCTTCCCTGCTAAAATCAAGTGAGCATTTGGATTAACCTGGCAAACAATGTTCATGGATTGAACTAACTCCTCCACTCCTTTTGCTTTTTTGATCGTACCCACAAACACTATCAACGCTTTTTCTGTCTTTGAACCTACTTCTTTAACCTGAAAAAGTTCACTGTCTACACTATTGTAAATCACTTCATATTTTCTTTGTACATTCAGTAGATTAAAAATTGTCTCCACTGTATATTGAGAAACAGATACTATTTGGGTACTGTTTAACAACTGCCTCTTTTCCAATAAGCTAATAAGCCTTGGACTCTTTCTTCCTAACTGAAATGCTGTATAGACCTCTCCACCATGTAAACGCGTAAGAAAAGGAATGCTTGAGGGAAGTCCGAACGGTAACCAGCCTGAACCACCAGGACTCTCAATAATGTCAAATTTTTTCTCCTTGTGCAAACTACTTATCTCTCTATAAAGTTTATAGCGAAAATAGAGTGTATTGAGAGGAATAGAAGAGAACTTTTTTGCATGTGGGTACCGCAAAACTCGAACACTATTGATGACTTCATCTACTGTTTCGTCTAATTTCAATACGGGATCAATATAATAACCGATCACAGTAACTTCATGACCTCTCTCTTGCAATGCTTCTGCCAAATCTTTCGTAAATGAGCCGATGCCCCCATGATTACACGGTGGGTATTCATGACAGATAAATCCTATGTGCATATTATTTGTTTTCCATTATAGTTATTATATTTTCTACTGCTGTACCAACATCATCATTAAGTATTATTGGCAATTTGTATAGTGCTTTTTGCTCACCTATAAAAGCACTAACACTTTCTACACACTCATTACAATTATTAACCAAGGAGACATCTTCTCTTTCCAAAATAGCCTTATAAAAAGGGGCATCTGCCATTGTGCGTAACAGCTCTGAAGATTTATTTAGATGATCAAAGGCTATTGTAATAACAGGTTTTTTCAGCATAATGGCCTCAAGAGCAACGGTGGAAGCAGCCCCCATGTTTAAAGATGAGTAATAGAGTAAATCCATCCACTCATCTTCACCTTCTATACTCTGTACAAAAAAGTCATTCACTTTATCTCTCTGCGAATAATGATCTGCAATCCGTATACAGGGATGATCTTTAAAATAAGAAACTATATGTTCAGATTCATTAAAAGGGTTCCGTCGAATGAGTATATACGGTCTCACTTCTTCAGAATATCGTTCGACTAGTGCATCACCAATCATTTTAATCACTTCGATCTCTTCAGGATAACGATCAGGATCAAGCATACTGTAGAGCAAGATTGCTCTAGATTCATGGATATTATACTTTTTTTCATAATAATTTCGTGATTGTTTTGCAGAATACTGATAAAATCTATCGAAAATAGGATTACCCGTTGCAAAAATTTGTTCAGATTTTAAGTGGCTGTTTAATGCCAGATAGTTCTCTTTCATCTCATTGCTCCACACAAATATACCTGTCGGATTAAAAGGAATAAATTCATTAATATAGATATCTTTCCAACTATTTACCAATATCCAGACATTTATATCTAATGCCATTGCATTCACAGCAAAAGCAATGCTCCCCGTCGAAGAATATCCGGAAATAATTACATCGGTAATGTTATCTTTAAGTAAAACATCTTGAATCTGATTATCTGCATAATGTTGTCTAATCTGTTTCAATACTAAAAATTTCAACATAGAATAAACAAAAACATTCCCCTTTATATAATCTTTTACACCTGTTTTGTTTGTTTTTGCATTGTAGTTTTTAAATATTCCAATTTTTTTAACACGCATACGCGACTGACGGACAGATTGAAATACATTTTCTAGTCTGTGACGTTTTTTATTAAATATTGATCTATTTATGTTAACAATATTCAGGTCAAAGTTTTCAGTGTATTCTTCAAAATTTGAACTCTCTATATCTCTTTTAAAAACAACAGTGTCCGATTTTTTTACTATCTCACTGCTCAATCCACTGAGAAAAAAATTGCGGTATTCAATACCATAGTTTATGAGAAATGCAAACTTTTTTTTCATACTCTAGCCAAAATACCACTATTTTTTTAATCTTTAATAATATCTTTCGCATATATGGAATAGTGAAAATTCCAGTTTTCACAACTGATCCAAAAGAAACTTTATTTACCACATATTCATTTGTCGTAATTACAAAAAACATATAATAAAAAGATTGTAAAAAACTTTCTAAAGCTTTTAGAAATTCACCTTTATTGGAATATGTATTAGATAATTTAAAATAAATATAATGTTTTGAAATATTTGTAATACTCTTTATATTTAGATAGCTATCAAATAATTTATACACTGCTAGTACATTAAAATAGTTTTTTTCTTTAGACCATGTAATATTGACTCCAACATTTTGCCTATACACTCCCATTACACTATCTATATAAGCAATTTTTCCTTCTAATGAAGCTTTTAAAAAGAGCACCAAATCACCGACAGGTGCTTTGTTCATAATATCATAAAAAGATTGATCCAATATCTCTTTTTTAAACATAAAGGAACAGGTATGTATAGTATTTCTTTGTGCCAAATATTTGTAATCTACTACTTCAAAACCTTTTTCCACACGATCACTTACACCAAGTAGATTGCTATCTTTGTCAACATAGTTTACTTTATGATGTACTCCGGAAAAATCTTTATTGGCTTCCAGTAAATCCACCTGCCTCTGCAACTTCAAAGGATCCGTCCAATAATCATCGCCTTCGCACATTGCAATGTATTTACCTTGTGCCCTGGGAAAATTAAAAGTTGGGCTCATTGAAATTCCCTTGGAATACTGGTTCTCGCTTTGATAAAGAGGCTTTATGATCTTTGGGTATTTTTTTTCATATTCTTTTATGATGCTGGCAGTATTGTCTGTTGAGGCATCCTCATTGATTAGGATTTCAAATGCAAATTCTGTCTCTTGCATCAAAAGACCATCTAATGTTTGGGCGATATAGTTTTCATGGTTATACGTGATAGTAGAAATACTCACAATGGGTTTAGTGACATCATCTTTCCAATGCTGCATGATCTCTTGTTCTGCTCTTTGATGCATATTAGTTTTTTATCCTGTTTCTTAGTTTTTTTTGGATGATGGGCATGACTTGTTCTAAAAAGTACTCAAACGAACTTGTTTTCAGCAGATAGTTTAAACCTACATAAAAAAGTATAAATATACTCCCCTTTAATATGAGCATAATTATAGCCATTAGTTCTATATTTTGGGTTAGAAAAAGTGTTAATAGCACTGTAGTGACAGCTATGCCAGCTTGAGTAAGAATCGGCTTCGCAAACTTGAAAAATGGTAAAGCTATCTCTTGTGAAGCAAAGGTAATATTGAGAGAGACACCTAGACCTGCTTGTACAACAAGACCATATAGAAATGCATCTATGCCATAAAAGTACAAAACCAGGAAGTTAACAGATGCTATGAGTTTTTTATATATCTCTAAACGAAGGAAAGCTTTTGAGTTTCTTCTACTGCTTAAGACATTGACCAATAATGCACTAACAGGGTACGCAAACCCACTCAATGCAAGGATCTTAAAGTAATGAACCGATGCCAACCACTTGACCCCAAACAAAAGCACTATGAGCTCTTCGGATATCAGGTACAGACCACCCAGGAGCATGAAGGTCACGAAACTGATGATCCCCAGTGCCTTTATGACAATATTTTGAAATCGAGGCAGATCATTTTGTACCTTGGCAAGTACAGGAAACAAAACACTCATCAAAGACCCGGAGGAGTATTTGACCACAAAAAGATTGAGCGACTTTGCCCGCTGGAAGAAACCAAGTGCTGTTGCTTCAAAGAGTTTACCTATGATCAGGTAGTCTAAACGCATAAATATGGTATCTAATAATCCGGATAAAAACATCCGAAATCCATAACCCCACAACTGCATCAGTGCCTTAAACGAAAACTGCAATGTGGGTTTCCAGTTGGCGGTGCTCCAGATGAGGACATTGTAGATGACCCCTTGCGACAGACTTTGTGCTACCAAAGACCAAACACCTGCACCTGAAAATGCCATCGATATGCCTATGACTCCACTTATAAATGAAGAGACAAGGTTGACCTTGGTTAAAAGTGCGTAGTTTAACTCTTTTCGCAGTTTGACATTTTGCACACTGGAAAAAGCTGCAATGACAAAAGAGAGGGACATCACTTCAGCTAGAGGGATGAGGTCAGGATTGTTATAAAAATTACCTATCCAAGAGGCAGAAAAGTAGGTGTAGAGGCTCAAAAAAGAAGCAATGAAAATATTGAAGTAAAAAACAGAAGCGTAGTGAACAGGAAGAACCTTACGACGCTGCACCAATGCACCACCAAGACCAACATCTGTAAACACACCTGCGATCCCGATGATCACCATGACCATAGCGATCATACCAAACTCGGATGGCTCCAGCAACCTTGCTAAAAAGATGGAAACGATGAAGCCCATTCCATTTTTGGCTATTCGCCCAAAAAAGTCCCAAATGAAGGCTTTGGTTCCTTGTTGTTTTAAACTACTCATATAAATATTGATTTCTGTTATTTAGATATGATATCTAAGAGAGAGATAACTGTCTGTTGTATCTTCGGGAAATTCTGTCGTAACACATCTTCAACAATATGATCATCAACACTATCATTTAACATAAAATCTATATCATCCATAGACTCTTTGATCTTTAAAAGTCTCTGTTGTCTTTTATACATATAGCATCTCTTTTTTAATATGTTCGATGAACTTTTTATTACTTGAATCCAACGAAACAAAATCAACTTTTTTATGAAATAACTGTTCTAGAGCATATTTTATCTCTTCTATTCTCAATATTTTACTAAATCCATCTTTGTATTGTTTGGAAAACAGTTTATGATCAACATGATACGCAATGTCTATATCACTGAATGCATCATTTTTCCCTTGTGCATAAGAGCCAAATAACCCAACTATATAAACACCTTCTTGTTCATATCGGTTCTTAATAGTACGAAGTCTGTCAAAAATTTGTTTAGTCATACCTGTCATCTATACACTCCTTCATCTCTCTCTTTAATTTTTAATCCATTAAGACACATTGTCTATATTATAGCAAAATCACATCTGTAAATACTTCAGCGATCCCGATGATCACCATCACCATCGCGATCAAACCAAAGTCAGAAGGTTCAAGTAATCGCGCAAGGGAAATAACCCATTCCATGTGTAGTCATCTTACCCAAGAAATCCCAGATGAAGGCTTTGGTTCCTTGTGTCATTAAGTTGTCTGACATAGATTTGGATTGTTACAATATTTATCGTACATATGGAGCCAACACTTCAATATTGGATAATGTATCTACAGAATCTTTTAATAAAGTATTGTTTTTATTTGCAATGTACTTTTTTATAGCATCAGTATTGTTGATTAATTTATCAGTCAAGCTTTCTAGTTGCTTAGTAAAGTTTGGATCTAGTACATTAACATTGTATTCACCCAGTCCAAACTCTTCCATCAAGCCTCTATGCTTATCATGATTTTCCAATGATATAACTGGAACATTGAATCCCAATGGAACAATTTGTCCATGACCGCGCATTGCAAATACAAATTCTGTATTTTTATAAACACCTATAGCATCATACGTGTGATCAAACGCATATTTACTAAAATCAATAATTTTAGAATTTTCGATACCTTCTGCAACTTCCTCACTTAAACCAATATCATCATATACATGTGGAGCAAATACAATTGTGTAATCTTTAGATAATTTTAGAAGAATATTATTGAGATTCACTATAAACTTTCTTCTATTTTCAAGAGAGCCAAATCTATGTAAAGGTTTATCATCAGCTAACTGGACAACAATATATTTATCTGACTCTATAATATCTCGACCCGTATAATCCATACCAAACCAAAAACCAGGGTCGGCTATGACTTTTGCATCTATATCTGTCTGTTCTAAGAGTCTTGCATGGCTTCCATCGTTTCGTACAGAAAACAAAGATGCTCTTTGGCTTGTTTCTTTTAAATGATTAACACCTCTTTTAGGTATACCTTCTTCATCTTTGAAATAGTTATAACCAGCTCCATAAACGATAAAGGGTATTTTTATTTTTTTAATATTCTCTTGTTCAATTAGCCAGAACCAACCTTGTGGCCAATGGGCACCATGAATAATTCCACCGCCACCAATAACTAAAAGGTCATACTTTGCATTAATAAGATCAATAAAATAATCGTCAAATATTTGACCTTGCAGGTTTGTCTCTGCAATATAGCTTACATCAAATACTTTTCTCAACATATTTCTCACCCCAAAACCAAGGGCATAATCACCAAAATTGTAATTTAAACAATAGGTATGCATCACTCTCATCTTAATCTCCTTCTATCAATATATTGAAATTATCTAATCCAAAGGCGTAAAGACCATTATGAATAGCTTCTTTACGTTCTTTAAATGAGTCATCAATCAACACGGAACTCTTTTCCATATGGTTGATTTTCTGATCTGAATCTTGAATATGTAAGATATCGTCAAATACATGACTGATACCAAATACATGTAATGCTCGTGTCAGATTATTTTTTTTATTCTTTGTGATCAAATAAACATTTTTATTCTGATTTTTTACCTGAAAAATAAGTTTCATTAGGTCTGTATTAATATATTTTTCATCAAGAAAAAGTGTATCATCGAAGTCGATATACAAGTTGTCATATTCTATATTATGTTTATATTTTGGAACAAGAGCACGACCAAGTGCTATTTCCATATTGTTATAGACTGTTTCTACAGGAAAACCAAGTTTTTGAAATAGAGCCAACTCTATAAAATTTATTCCACGTGAACGGTTGAGCATCATTGTACCGGATACCCTTGGCCCTATTTCCAATAACTTTAATTTTCCAGTTTTATCGAGTTTCATTTGATAAAACCAAAGACCAGTTATTTCTAGTTTTTGGCTGATAATCGCTGCAAAACTTTGGAAGTGTTCATCTAAAACCTTGTCAGTGACAAATGTAGATTGGACAGAGATTCCCCGAGTCATTTTTTCTCGTGTTCTGCCACCTGCATACAGGAGACTACCTTTGTCAGAAAAACAGTCTATGGTAAATTCAGCCCCATCTAAATATTCCATCCATACAAATTCACTACTTTGATGCTGATCTTTAAAGTATTTAAATTCTTGTTGAGATTTTATTAAAAAAGAGTCTTGTGAACCTTGACCCCGCTTTGGTTTTACAAAAATTGGAAAAACGATGTCTTCTTCTCTTTCATATACATCAGCTATGGGTAAGATATCTGTAAAATACTCATAGGTCTTATCCTTAAATCTAACTATTTCATTGATCATGCTATTTTGTCCAATGATGTTAGCACTTATACTTTTTTCGATATGACTTAAAGCAAATGCAACATCATCATGGGCTGGAATGATGAAATCAATATTTTCTTTATTAATAATTTCTTTTAAAGTATCCACGAACTTATCATCTGTAACATAAGGTAAAGTATGGATTTCTTTATTTCTAAAATTACAATAAGACATGCTCTCACTTGATGCTAATTTAATTTTAAAATATTTATTAAATTTTAGAGCATTGATAATTTCATTGGCAATTTCTGTGCCGCAAGGAAAGACTAGAACATTATATGTTTTCATTAACGTAATCCTTTATAATATTGATAATGCTTATTTGCTCGTTTTCTTTTAGTCCCGGATAAATAGGCAAAGCCAAAATACGACTTGAGACATCTCGTGAGATCGGAGAGTATTGCTTCGGTTCTATATAACTCAAGGTGTCGAGAGAAGGATAAAAGTATCTACGTGGAAAGATCTGTTTTTCATTTAATGCTTTTTGAACTTTCAACAACTGTTCTTCATCTTTCAATACTATAGAAAAATAACCATGATTTTGAGTTGAATGTTCATTATGTCCTTGAAACTGAACCAACCCTCTCAATTCTTTTTCATACCTATCATAAATAACTTTTCTTTGTTTAGACACCTCATCCATCTCATCAAGCATACACAAGCCCATAGCCGCTTCAAACTCATTCATCTTGGCATTGGTACCCAGTTCCGGGATAGACTCAGAATTTTCTATACCGAAGTTTATGAGATACCTCGCTTTTTCAACCAAAGCATAATCATCGATGATCAACGCACCACCCTCAATGGTATGAAAAAGCTTCGTCGCATGAAAACTCAAAGTAGAGATATCTCCATAATTCAACAGACTCTCACCCTTATACTTCACATCAAAAGCATGAGCAGCATCATACACCACTTTCAAGTCATGTTTTTTAGCTATTTCATCTATAGCTTCAACATCACAGGCATTCCCAAATACATGCACAGGAACGATGGCAGAAGTGTTGGGAGTGATGAGATCTTCTATCTTATCTGGGTCTATGTTTAAAGTTTGAGGATCAATGTCTGCAAAGATAGGATGAAGTCCATTGGTAACAAGAGAACTTGTAGTCGCCACAAAAGAAAAAGGCGTGGTAATAGCATACCCTTTAAGATCTAAAGTCCTATAAGCGATCTCAAGTGCTGCAGTTCCATTGGCTACCAAGACTATGTTTTTAACACCAAGATACTCAGCTAATCGCTTTTCAAGTTTTTTGACCAAAGGACCATTATTTGTAATCCAGCCATTAGCATATATCTCATCAACATACCTTTGATATTTTTCTTTATTTGGTAAATATGTTTTTGTTACATTTATCATTTATTATATTTCTCCAAATACCATTTTATAGTCTTTATTATACCCGTATCAAAATTTTCATCTGCTTTCCAGCCAAGTTCATTTTCCAATTTAGTTGCATCAATAGCATAACGTTTATCATGACCAGCTCTATCTTGCACAAAAGTGATGAGTTCTTTGTATGAAGTCTCTTTAGGAACTTTTTCATCAAGAATAGTACAAATACTATCCACAATTTGAAGGTTCGTTCTCTCATTACGTCCGCCGATGTTATAGACATTGGATTCTTTACCAGTATGGTAGACCAAGTCTATCCCTTTACAGTGATCTAACACGTAAAGCCAATCACGAATGTTTTTACCATCACCGTATATTGGTATAGGTTCTCTAGCAAGTGCTTTACGAATGATAGTTGGTATAAGTTTTTCATCATGCTGTTTTGGACCATAGTTGTTTGAACAGTTAGTGATGACTGTATTTAATCCATAAGTTTCTTGATAACTTCTTACTATCATATCACTTGATGCTTTTGAAGCTGAATATGGCGAGTTCGGTGCGTAAGGTGTCTCTTCTGTAAAGAGGTCTGTCTCATTGAGTGTTCCATATACTTCATCAGTACTTATATGGTGAAATCTACACCCTGTATAAGCCTCTTTATACTCAAAGGGTTTATTCATCCAGTACTTTTGAGCTACATCTATAAGTGTAAAGGTACCATTGACATTGGTCTCTATAAATACACCGGGATTTTTGATGGAGTTATCTACATGAGACTCAGCGGCGAAGTGAATGACACCTTGTATATCATATTCGGTAAAGATGAACTCAATAAGTTCACGGTTACATATATCACCTTTGATGAATTTGTATCGTGGATTAGATTCACACTCTTTTAAGTTTTCTAGATCACCTGCGTAAGTTAGAAGGTCAAGATTGACAATATTATACTCTTTATATTTATCTAAAAAGTATGGTACAAAATTACTTCCTATGAAACCAGCACAACCTGTTACAAGTATATTAGTCATTTTTTACCAACTCTTTTAAATATTGTCCATAACTATTTTTACTTAATGGTGCTGCTATTTCTAGAACTTTTGCTTTGGAAATCCATTTATTATTATAAGCTATCTCTTCTAGACAAGCTATTTTATAGCCTTGTCTATGTTCTATGGTTTGTACAAATTGACCTGCTTCCATCAAAGAGTCATGTGTTCCTGTATCTAGCCATGCAAAACCACGACCTAAAAGTTCTACCTTTAATTTATTTCTTTTTAGATATTCTTCATTTATTGAAGTTATTTCAAGTTCGCCTCTATGTGAAGGTTTTACATTTTTTGCTATTTCAACTACGATATTATCATAAAAATAAAGTCCGGTAACTGCAAAATTTGATTTAGCTTTAGTTGGTTTTTCTTCAATACTTATAGCCTTTTTATTTTCATCAAATTCTACAACTCCAAATCGCTCAGGATCTTTTACTTGATATCCAAAAACAACCGCACCATCTTTTATACTTGAAGCTTCTTTAAGTTTTGGAGAAAACCCTTGACCATAAAAAATATTATCCCCAAGTATTAAACAAACACTATCATTACCTATAAAGTCTTCCCCAAGAATAAAAGCTTGTGCAAGACCATCTGGGGATGGCTGAATTTTATATTCTAATACAATACCCCAATCACTTCCATCACCTAATAGTTCTTCAAATTTTCCTATATCCTGAGGTGTTGAAATGATTAATATTTCTTTTATCCCTGCCAACATTAAAACAGATAATGGATAATAAATCATTGGTTTATCATAAATGGGTAAAAGTTGTTTACTTATGG
>AGBJ01000046.1_pt1 | contig 16098 bp, 17 predicted proteins | sample 768721 | NCBI WGS metagenome assembly AGBJ01 (sample SAMN00779238, study PRJNA67915) | hypersaline lake metagenome
GTTGGAAGGGCTATTTCATTATTTCATCTTTTTTCTCCGGTGTTATTTGGGGTATTGGCGGACTATTAATTGAAATATATATGGAGGAGATGCATCACGGTCTTGAAGTCTTCATTCTTGGCGGAATGTCAGTTGCTGCTATTCCTGCAAACAGTCCAATACGATGGAACTACCCGGCATTTATGGTACCGATGCTTTCAATAGTAACCATTTATTTCTTTTTACAAAATGACCTGTCTCATTTGTTTCTGGCTATAATGACTATTTCCTTCATGATAATTATGGGTATTTTTTCAATGAATTTCAGACAACTGCAGTTTGAGAAGGAGATCTTGATCTCATTGGCTAAACATGCTCTAGATCAATTTCATAACTCTGAACAACGTCTGAAAGATATTGCATCCAGTATGGGGGAAGGTTTTTTTGTGGTAGATGAGCATGGAAAGTTGCTTATGATCAATCCGGAAGGGGAACGACTGTTGGGATGGAGTTTTGATGAATTGAAAAAGATCGATATGCATAGTGAAGTGCATCACCATGTAGCAGATGCTTCTAAGGAGTGTCTTGTTAAAAAATCGTATCTATATGGGGAGTCCTGTCATTCGGAGGATGACCTGTTTAAACGTAAGAACGGTGAGATCTTTCCTGTTTCTTTAACGGCTGCTCCTGTTCATACAGAAGAGGGTCAAAGAGGGGCGGTCATTGTTTTTAGAGATATTACGATTCAAAAAGAGATGCAGAAGAAGTTAACTGATTTGGCACTGCATGATGCCCTGACAGGATTGTATAACCGTGGAAGCTTTGATGAAAAACTGAAAGAGGAGATCAACCGTTCTCAACGTTATGATAGAAATATATCTCTGTTGCTGCTTGACATTGATTTTTTCAAAAAGGTTAACGATACTTACGGTCATCAGATCGGGGATGAAGTCTTGAAAAGTATTGCAGGTATGATATCAGATTCGGTACGAAACAGTGACTATGTCGCACGTTACGGAGGTGAAGAATTTGTTGTAATATTACCTGAAACTGCACTAGAGGAAGCCATTGAATTGGCTGAAAGAATACGAACGATCATCGAAGAAAAAGAGTTTAAAGTATCTGAAAATGATACGATCCATTTAACGATAAGCATAGGCATAGGAAGTGGTTCAGAAGGGATAACGGCAGAGCATTTAATTAAGGCTGCAGATACGGCTGTATATGATGCAAAAGAGCATGGACGTAATCAAGTGAGATATAGTAACATATAGTGAAATAATTTATGTAGTTAAGAGAAAGGTGTGATTGAGTCTTTAAAGCGGAGCGGAGCAATAAAGATTTTCAGTACTTATCTTTTTTTTTCCTTCTCTCTTCTCCATTATACGTCACAGAGGTTAAATCCCGGAAGTCATGGGTTAAGTTGACACCTGCCATTGCTTCGAACTCTTTGAAGTCTTCATGTAAAACGGTAAATGAGATTTCAGTCACATGGACCATGTGCCAATTTTCTGCATAGACTTCTTTTTGAAATGCCACATGGGCTGAAATAGGGTGATCATTTTCTGATTGCATAGGATCATAGGAAAATCTTACAAACATAGGTTTGAGTTCCAACTCTTTGATCTGCTCTATTTTTTCCTTTTTTGCTTCAGCGATTGTGATATCATCTGCACTTTTATCTTCACAACCAAAATATCTTCCAGTTAAAACTCTATTAAACGTTCTACCAGGAGGGCTAGGAACATGCTCCTGCTCTTTCTTTTTTACAAATAGGCTTTTTAAAGTTTGTATCATATAGTCATCTCCGTCCCTTGCATTATACACTATCTCGATAAAAGAAAAGAAAAATAGAATAGAAGTATATTTATCTATTATTATAAAACTATTCATGTCATTAACATCATTAAAACAAATAAGTATTCATGAGAAAATAGATATGCTTCTGTTTTACTCTCTTATTGCAGTATTCTTTTTATGGTTTCAGAACAAACTGTCAATCCTACAGCACCGGTTACGGCTACACAGGACCCTTTTTCTGTACATTTGTCTTCTTCGGGTGAAAATACTACCGTAAAGTTTCTGTCAAATTTTGCTTTTTTGAGTTCGTTACGTATTTTACGGGCAAGTGCGTCACCATGAGTCTTCCATATGGAGGCTACTTCTATTTTGTTCGTATCATAACGTTTGGCTGAACCCAATGCCATAATGAGTTTTTTGTAACACTTTTTAGCTACCTCTATCTTCACCTTGGTGGTATCTGCTGCATCGATGACGATGTCATAAGGTTCAAAATCAAACTCTTTGACCCAGGCCATGGTCATATGCTGATGAATGGTCTTGATACCCGGATAGAGTTCCTGGAGGCGGTCCACTTTCACCATCCCTACCGCTTCTGAACCTATCTGTCTGTTCTGATTGGTCTCATCATACACATCATAGTCTAATATAGTGATATCTTTCACACCTGAGCGGTAAAGACAGTCAAGGGCATACGAACCCACCCCACCAATACCCAGTATGAGTATCTTGGCTTCTTGAAGCTTCTCAAAGTTCTCATCCCCAAAAAGCATACGGCAACGTTGAAATCTCATAAACTATACCTTCTATATTTGGGTACAAAAAAGTGACTAGTCACTTGAGCTTTCTGCTGAAGACAAGTTGCTAAAGTACAGTGCAAGCGAGGCACTAAATGCCGAGTCATAAATATACAACTTTGGGCTTTGCCTAAAGTGCGTTCTATATGTAAAAGTCTCATAGCCAACTATCCAAAGCACTGATATCGTCATAACTGGTCATATCAAGCTGTACCGGTGTGATAGAAACATATCCATCATTGATCGCTTCAAAATCAGTCACATGCCCCGTGGTTTCCATCCAGCCTAAAATAGGCAACCCTATCCAGTAGTATTCTTTACCCCGTGGGTTATGGTGTACTTCAGCATGGTGTCCATAAAGGCGGTTTCCTGCACGTGTGACTTTGAAACCTTTACACTCTTTAGTCGAGATTGAAGGAATATTAACATTTAAGAATCTACGTGAAGGCAGGGGGAAATCATTGGCAAATATTTTTTTAACAAGAGTGACAATGCTCTCTTTTGCAAGATCATATCCAAGTGTATCAATGCTTTTTCCATGGTCTCTATAGACCTGTGAAATGGCAATGGCAGGAATCCCCTGTAATACAGCTTCCATTGCACCGGATGCCGTACCGGAGTACGTGATGTCTTCACCCATATTTGAACCGATATTGATACCGGAGATCACAATGTCCGGTCTGTTGTCTTCGGTGAATAGTTTATTGAGTGCAAGAAAAATACAGTCTGTAGGTGTACCATCATCTAATTTATAAAAATCTTTCTCGATCTCTACAAAATTAAGCGGTCTAGTCAATGTCAAGGAGTGCCCACAGGCTGATTTTTCTGTTGTGGGAGCTACCACAGAAACATGACCTAAAGGTTTGAGTGCTTCTACCAGCGCTTCCAGCCCTTCAGATTCAAAACCATCGTCGTTCGTAACTAATATTTGCTTCATTCTCTATACTTTTTGGATTATTTTGCCGCTATTATAACCTTTTTGGTATAATACATACAATTAGAGATCAATTCACTATTTTAAAAGGACCTATCGTGCAAAAAGAGCCGATGCTAAAAGAAACGTATAACAAACTATCAGAAGAACTTGAGCAATTAAAATCTGTAGAGAGAGCGAACATAGCCAAAGTGATAGATGAAGCAAGAGAACTGGGTGACTTGAAAGAGAATGCTGAGTATCATGCGGCTAAAGATAAACAAGGTTTGATGGAAGCACGTATAGCAGAACTCACCGATATTATAGGACGTGCACAAGTAGTGGATGCTTCCACTTTGGCACATACCAGAGTCAGTTTTGGTTCAACCGTACATCTTACGGATCAAGTGACGGATGAAGAGATCAGTTACACAATCGTGGGAGGTCAAGAATCAAATCCTGCCAAAGGCTTGATCTCTATACAGTCACCTATGGCCAGAGCACTGATAGGAAAAGAAGAGGGTGATGAAGTCTCATTAACGCTTCCAACCGGTAAAAAAACATATGAAATCGAAGAGGTCGTCTATGAAGAGATCATACTGGATTAAAAAAGGTTACAGATGGTAAAAGTCGGTGTTGTAGGAGCCAGTGGTTATACGGGGCTTGAACTGGTTAAAATGTTAGTGTTACATGATGGATTTTCATTAACCTATCTTGCTACGACGCAAGGGGATACGATGATAGAACAGTTGCATCCTTCACTGGAAAATGTGATTAGTCTTCCTGTAGAAAAAGCAGATGCTGCGTCTGTGGCAGAAAGTTGTGAACTTGTCTTTCTCGCACTTCCTCATAAAGCCTCTATGGGGTTTGCCAAAGTGCTTTTGGACCAAGGTGTAAAAGTAGTAGATCTTTCTGCAGATTATCGTTTAGATCTTGATACCTATGAAGCGCACTATTGTGAGCATGAAGATAAGGCGCATTTGGGTGATGCTACCTATGCACTGATCGAGTATTATAGAGAAGAGCTAAAAGGGGCTGACCTGGCTGCGGGTCCGGGATGTTACCCAACAGCAACACTGCTTGGTATATTGCCTTTTATCCCGTATATTGACACGAGTGCACCTCTTTTTGTAGATGCAAAATCTGGGGTAAGCGGTGCAGGAAAGAAGTTGAGTGAAACGACACATTTTGTAACTGTGAATGACAATATTTTTGCCTATAACCCGCTAAAACACCGTCATGCACCTGAGATAGCAGAGAAGATCGAAAAAGTGCATGGTGTTAAAATGCATGTCAATTTTGTGCCCCATCTCATTCCTGCTACACGCGGTGAGTTGGTCTCTGTGTATGCGACATTAAAAGAAGACATTGATCCGCTTGAAGTGCTAAAAAAGCACTATGTCAATGATCCTTTTATCCGTATAAGAGAAAACCCGGTTGACATTAAAAGTACGGCTGGCACACACTTCTGTGATATTTTTGCAGCAAAAAACGGTAATGCACTTTTTGTCAGTTCAGCCATAGACAACCTTTTACGCGGGGCAAGTTCTCAAGCACTTGCCGCAGCGAATTTGATGTGCGGATATGATGAAGGCATGGGTATTCCGACTATTGCCTATATGCCGTAAAATTATTATTTTATTATAGTTTAGATTTCTTCTCTACTTTTCTAGAAAGTAGGCAAAAGTCGTCACGGTTCTCGAATCGCTACGCTTACAAGGGTGTTCACCGTGACATAAAAGAGCGATTAATGGAGAATATATGTTTGAGATCAAAGAAAATGCTATCTTCATTGCTGACTCCCACTATCCTCATCACGGGGATGAGTTTTTAGACCTGTTGAAAAAGCTTGAGAGCGGAGCATTACAAACGCCTCAACTCTTTTTGATGGGTGATAATTTTGATCTGCTTTTCGGATATAACGACTATATCCAAACATTTTCAAAAGAAGCCATAGCACTGCTGCAAACACTGTCAAAAAAATTGGAGATCCACTACTTTGAAGGAAACCATGATTTTTGTCTCAAAGATATGTTTCCCGATATACAGGTATACAGCCGAGAACAGCAGCCTGTCATGTTTCAGGCAGGTACAAAAAGGGTGGCCATCTCTCATGGAGATAAGTATGCTACAGGTTTTGGTTATGATCTTTATTGTAAGGTCTTACGCAATAAAAAGACACTGACGCTACTTAAACCTTTTGAAAAAGCCATTATTGATCATCGTATGCAAAAACTGTCACAAAAACATATCTGCTTTACCTTTCAAGGCTTTGAAAAAAGAGTAGCAGAGATACTGGGGCATTATGGTGACGCAGATATGGTCATTGAAGGCCATTTCCATCAGTGCAAAACAGTAGGTAAATATATCTCTCTGCCCTCCTTGGCATGCCAAGGCATGGTAGGTGTCATGGAAGAGGGTGAAATGCACTTTAAGACACTTTAATGGTTTACTTTACACTTTTTACAGTTGCTTTTCTTTCTGCGACGCTTCTTCCTATGGGAAGTGAGGCACTGCTTCTTTATAATGTATCTCAAAATTATTCATTACTATTATTGTGGAGTGTTGCTACGGTGGGTAATACATTGGGATCGATGGTCAATTATTGGCTAGGGTTGAAAGGTGAAATATATCTTGAGAAAAAAAGGTATCTGTCTGCAAAGAAGATGGAAAAAGCTAGAGGATCTTTTCATCGCTTTGGGGGATGGATACTGCTTCTTTCATGGGCACCCATCATCGGAGACCCTTTGACGTTTATCGCCGGGGTATTACGTTACAACTTTAAGTGGTTCTTACTTATTGTAGCGGTGGCCAAAGGGACACGCTACGCGATAGTCATCTTTTTTGCGAGTAGTTTGTCCGTATAGAAAGAACCAAACGGAATCAGCGACAAGATCGAGTAAAGCGCAGCCTCTTTGAACATAAACCCATCTTCTTTCTTCGCTTCAATGATCTGGTAGATAAAAGCAAAGACAAGCAGACCGTGCAGCATACCCACTACTTTCGTTGCCATAGGATAACCAAAGCTGTATTTCAACGGCATTGCGATGAAGAGCAAAATAATAAATGAGATCCCTTCTATTTTATTGACAAGGCGGAACTTTTGTAATTCAGACATATTGTCTCCTAATATAATTTTTGTGAGTATAGCAGAAGAAGTTTAACAATAAATATCTATTTGGCTATAATAATTTATCTATCGTAAAGGGGTAAAAGTGCAAAATGAAAATGTAGATACAAACAACATACCAGAGTATGATTTTGACATCATAGAAATGATAAAAGCAGGTTGGAATCGTATAGAGGGTGTCAAGGGGTTATTTTTGGCTGCATTTGTGGTCTATGTAGGTGTTTCCATCATCGTACAGCTTACATTGAGCAGTTTTTTTCCTTCTCCACCGCCTCCTGCTGAACCGAATCTTTTGAATCAACAGATCGTTACTATTTTGAGTTACCCGGTACTTATGCCGCTTATCGTCGGGGTAATCATGCTTGCCATACACTACTCACGTGGAGAGACTATAGCGTTCCAATCTATATTTAACTACTATCATCTTACGGGAAAACTGGCATTAGCAGGGCTCCTTATTTACATTATGACGGTCATAGGTTTTGTACTGCTTATTCTTCCAGGTATCTATCTGAGTATTGCATATGTTTTTACTTTGCCACTGATAGCCGATAAAGGAATGGGGGTCTGGGATGCGATGGAGTTGTCACGAAAAGCAGTCACCAAACACTGGTTCAAGGTCTTTGGTCTGTTCTTCCTGCTTAGTTTCATGATGACACTGGGTGCACTGACACTGGGAATCGGTCTCATCTGGGCAGTACCGCTTCTTTTTGTGACGCTGTACGGATTGCTGTATCCGTTGATCTTTGATGGGGTAGAGTTTTCAGTCTAGTAGTGTAGGAGAGACAGTTTGCTCCTCATTTCGGTTATGAGGAGTAAGCAGTCTGTTTTATTCTCCTATCAAGTCCGAACAGAGATCAAAACGGTTATGTGTCATCAAATGTACTTTGCCATGCAGATCCATCATCTCATCGAAGATACGTTTGGAAAGAGCAAAGCCTACTTCCTGTTCCTTATCTTCTCCATCCATAGCGGCAAGGTTCATTTCATCTATGATCGGCTTTGGTACAGAGATGCCTGGCACTCTGTCGTCTATAAAGTTGGCTGTTTTAGCTCTTACGATAGGGAACTGACCTAGGACAAGCTGGGCTTCTTTTGCCGTGTCTCTGATGCTTGACTCTTTGGCTTCTTCAAAAAGAGCCAGGAGTTCTTTGGCATTTTCCAGGTTATAGACCGGCTGGGTGATGATGGCACGTGCACCGTAGTTAAGCTTTTTGATCATACGTTTTTTAAGGCTGTTCATATCTTTGGCCGTAGCATTGCTCACCGCAAACGGATAGATAGGTTTGGGTGCAGGATTTAACTGCTTATTGCTGTAGTCGACCCCTTTGTTGAGGTGGTAGATGATACTTAGAAGCAGGGTAGAGTCGCGCTCCAGTACACCTTTCACCTCCGGTTGGTCTGAAAATTTGGCAGGGTCACCCGTAAGTGCCAATATACAGCGCAGGTCAAAGTCATTGGCTCCAAGCAGGGTAGACTGTAATGAGAGCTTGTTCTTGTCTCTCATACTCATCGTGGCAATGACCGGTTTATCAAATGTCTGCTGTACTTTGATGGCAGAGAGCACCCCTGACATTTTGAGTTTGGCCAAAGGATTGTCTGTACATGAAAACCCTGTGACCTTGTCATGCAACTTGTGCTTTTTGATGTCAGCGATGATGCCATCTATGGATGCCCCATGAGGTGGGTTTATTTCAACCGTGATGAATTTCTTATCGTTACAAAGAATGTCGCAAAATTTTTCAAACATGATATTACTCTTAATATTTTTATTTTATTGTTATAATTCTACCAAAATTATGTATAGAGACGCATTTTAAGGAACTCAGATGAATAGTAAACTAGCCGTATTTGACTTTGATTCTACACTAATGGATGGCGAGACCATCGATTTCTTGGCTGAACCACTTGGACTTGAAAAATCGGTTGCAGAGATCACTGAAAGAGCTATGGCAGGGGAGTTGGACTTTTTCAAGTCTCTTGTTGCCAGAGTATCGCTGATAGAGGGTTTAGAAGAAGAAAGAGTGAATGACATCTGTTCAGATCTTCCTATGATGCCGGGTGCACATGAAGTAGTGGCTGGCCTTAAAGAGCGTGGTTATACCGTGGTTTGTTTTTCTGGTGGGTTTAGAAATGCTACAAAGCCTGCTTGCGAGAAACTAGGTATTGATGCAGATTTTTCAAACTTTTTACATAGTGAAGGCGGGATCCTTACCGGACAAGTCGGGGGTGAAATGATGCACTCTGATGCTAAAGGCGAGATGATCGTACGATTACAAAAGCTTTTAGGTATCACAAGAGAGGATACGCTGGTGGTAGGTGACGGGGCAAATGACCTCAGTATGTTTGCACATGCAGATATGCGTGTGGCGTTTTGCGCAAAACCTGTATTGAAGAAAGCTGCAACACATTGTGTAGATGTGAAGGATTTGAGAGAGATCTTGAAAATAGTTTAAATTTTGAGCTTATTCCCAGGTCACCGCACTTTTAAGATCTTCTATATTGTTTTCTGCGTTTAATCTTTCTATAAAATCTTTGGAGTAGTAGATACCTTTTTCCTTAAACTGTTCAGCTATCTCCGGGGTATAGACTTGATCGGCTGTCTGTGAAAAAAGCTCTATCCACCGTTTAAAGTCTTCTGTTTTTAATCCGACAATAGTAAAGTGAGGTCCATAAGGATCACTAAAATAAAGTTCCTCATCTAAAAAGACAGTAGCCCAAAAGGTGACGAGGATCTCTATATGTTCTTTCCAATCCTCATTTTCGATGTCCTCACCTAGTTCAAGTACGAAATAATGGCCTATATGTTCATCTTTCATAGCCTTGTGATAGAATAGTGTTACCAATGTTTCAATGTTTTTTATCGTGATCTTATTTTCAAGTTGCACGCTTTATCCTTGTGATTCAAACTACCTATGCACCATTTAGATAAATCAACGCAGAGGGTAAAATTTGGATGGAATTATAGCGAGATTTTCAAAAATGAATAAATAGTGATGCTTTACATTTCATAAGTGAGTAGTTGACAGTAGTAGTGAGTTTCATTTTCACTACTATGTTGTTTATTCCGTACGAAATAGGTGTGACGATGGTAATGGTCATCTAACCCTTATCCCTAAATGCTATAATGCCAAAAACATATGGAGAGAAGATTGTTACCTAAAAAAAGTTGTAGTATCAAAGGTATTATACGACAACTGTTAAGTTACAAAAGATCTGTCCTATTGGGCAATCTGCTAGCACTGCTTTCAACACTGCTGATTGTTATCATCCCACTTTTCATTCCTATACTGGTAGATGAACTGCTACTGGGAAAAGAGCATGGGTTCATTGCCTGGATATCTGAAAACTTGTTTACTTCTGATACAAAAGGGTATGTGCTTTTTGTTTTAGTTCTTATACTCTTTCTACGCGTTGCCAGCGCTATTTTAAGCATTATGCAAAGCAGGATATTTACCATCATTTCAAAAAATATTACGTATAAAATGAGGCAGGGACTACTCAAGCATCTCAAACATGTTTCTCTTAAAGAGTATGAAATGATGCGCGTGGGGGCAGTCACGTCTAAACTGGTCACAGATGTGGAGACCATAGACGGATTTGTAAGCAGTACGATCTCTAAACTGATCATCGCATCGTTTGTGTTACTTTTCTCCTCAGTGGTACTGCTTTGGATCCATTGGCAATTGGCGGTATTTATCTTGGTGACCAATCCTATAGTTGTATTTTTTACTGCGAAACTTGCACGCAACATAGGGAAACTGAAAAAAGAGGAAAACAGGGCAGTAGAAATGTTTCAATCTGCACTGAATGAAACGTTGGAGCTGTTCCACCAGATCCGTGCTGCCAACAAAGAGGAGTATTTCTTCGATCAGAGCGAGATGAAAGCCAACGAATTAAAAGAACATGCTATCGCCTACGGGTACAAAAGCGAAGCTGCGATGAAGTACTCCTATCTGATATTTCTGAGTGGTTATGAAGTCTTTAGAGCTGTAAGTATATTGGCGGTGGCATACTCTGATCTTTCCGTAGGGTTAATGCTTGCTATTTTTTCCTACCTGTGGGTAATGGTAACACCTACGCAGGATATCATTAACTTTCAGTATGCACTTGCAACTGCCAGGGCAGCGTGCAACCGTATCAATAGTATCTATGCGATGGAACAAGAACCTCAGACCACAGAACGAAGCAATCCTTTCGATGCAAAACATGCAGTGGATATAGAAGTAAAAGATCTCTCTTTTTCCTATCAGAAAGGTAAAAGGATATTAACTAATATCAATATGTATATAAAAAAGGGATCGAAGGTGGCCATTGTCGGTGCTAGCGGCTCTGGAAAGACAACATTGTCCAATATACTGGTAGGTTTTTATCCGTTGGATGAAGGAGAGATCTTGTATGGCGGTATCTCTAACAAAGCACTGAAACTTTCTAGTATTAGAGAAAATATTCATCTCATCTTGCAACATCCTAAACTGTTTAATGATACAATGCTGTTCAACTTAACGTTAGGCAAAACATACAGTAAAGAAATGGTGCAAAAAGCACTTGAGATTTCTCAGCTTACGGATGTCATAAAACGTTTAGATCTGGGCTTGGATACGCTGGTTGGTAAAGATGGTATCAAGCTCAGTGGAGGACAGCGTCAAAGGGTAGCCATAGCAAGGATGATCTTGTCAGATCCAAAAGTGGTGATCTTTGATGAGTCAACTTCAGCATTGGATGTGCACACAGAAGACAAACTTTTTGGTGCACTGCAAGAGTTTTTAGCCGAAAAGACAGTCATTACCATTGCACACAGACTCAGTACGATTAAAAGTGCAGAGTTTATTTATGTCTTGGAAGAGGGTATGGTGGTTGATAGCGGTACACCTAAAGAGCTTTTGGCAAAAGATGAGAGTTACTTCAGCAGTATGGTTTAAATAAGGGAATACATTGGACATTTTGCAAGCAATTATCATAGGTGTGATCGAAGGATTTACAGAGTTCCTGCCTATCTCATCTACAGGGCATATGATAATTGCCAGCGAGTTTTTGGGTGTTTCCCAGAATGCACTGACAAAAGCCTATGAAGTCATCATACAGTTTGCGGCCATTCTTGCGGTCATGCTTATTTACAGAGAAAAGATCACTTTCAAAAAAATAGACTTGTGGCAAAAACTTTTTGTTGCCTTTTTGCCCTTAGCCATTGTAGGGTTTATCTTTAAAGATCAGATCAAAACATTGTTTACAGTGGAGATCGTTGCATGGATGTTTATTCTTGGGGGACTGGTGTTTTTAGTGGTGGAGCATTTTTACGAAGAAAAAGAGTTTCACGTCAATGAGGTGGAAAAAACAAGCTACAAACAGGCACTCTGGGTAGGCATTGCCCAGATCTTTTCACTCATCCCGGGAACCAGCAGGGCAGGGGCGACTATTATCGGCGGTTTGTTGGTAGGGTTGGACAGAAAAACATCGGCAGAGTTTTCTTTTTTGCTTGCCATCCCAGTAATGGCAGCCGTCAGCGGATATGATCTCTTGAAACATTATCAGGATTTTGCAGATGCAAATTGGAGTGCTTTTCTTGCAGGCTTTATTGCTGCTTTTATCGTAGCCTATTTGACGATCAAACTTTTTTTGGTATTTCTTCAGAAGTTTACTTTTGTAGCATTTGGACTCTATAGGATTTTGTTTGGGGTATGTTTGTTGATATGTATATAGCGATGCAATTCCCGTATTAGATACAAGAATGACAGGTGTATTGAATTTATAGAAATCCTTGCGAGGGTTTCTATTAAGTTCAAAAGTTTTTTTGGACACGAGCGGGGGATCACCCCGTATTTTAAAGGTACATAATGAAATTTAGTGAATTTAATTTTCATGCTGATTTGGCAAAAGGTGTGAAAATAGCAGGCTTTAAGGAGCCAAGTCCGATTCAGGAATTAGCTATTCCCATAGTCATGAACGGAACAGACATGGTAGGCCAGGCGCACACAGGTACAGGTAAAACAGCAGCGTTCGGTTTGCCTATGATGGATAAACTGGCTAAGGGTGAGATAGAAAGGGCACTGGTTATCACACCTACGAGAGAACTTGCAACCCAAGTATCTGACGAACTGTATCACTTAGGCCGTTTTGCCGGCATCAGGACTTTAACGGTCTATGGAGGGGTAGGGTATGGTCGCCAAATTGCACTCATTCATAAAGGAGTGCAAATCGTTGTGGCAACACCGGGTAGACTTAAAGACCTCTACAAGAAAGGGAAGATCGATGTTTTCAATCCTGAAATAGTCGTACTGGACGAAGCCGATGAAATGCTTGATATGGGTTTCCTGGACGATATTAAAGAGATCTTCGACTATATACCTCAAAATAGACAAACCCTGCTTTTCTCTGCAACGATGCCTGAACCTATTAAAGAGTTGGCAGGTCATATTCTGTATCAGCCTGAGTTTATTTCAGCGGTAGGAGAAGATGAAACAACCAATAACATTATCGATCAGCGTTATTATATGATCAATGAAAATCAAAGAGATGATGCGATCGTAAGACTTCTTGAAACAGAAGATACGGATAAGTGTATTATATTCTGCCGTATGAAGCGTGAAGTGGACAGACTCGCAGAACACCTCAATGCATTAGGATTCAATGCAAGCGGGCTGCATGGTGACTTGGAGCAGATGGACAGAGAAGCTGTGATCAAATCTTACAGAAGAGGTGAGACAAAGATCATGGTGGCTACGGATGTGGCTGCGCGTGGCCTAGATGTAAAAAATGTGACCCATGTGTTTAACTACCATATTCCTTTTGATCCACAATCTTATGTACACCGCATAGGTCGTACAGGCCGTGCAGGAAAGGCTGGACAGGCGATAACCCTTGTGACGACAGAAGAATTCAAAGAACTTCAGCGTATTAAAAAAGAAGTAGGTGCAGAGATGCGTTTAGATACGATACAAGGTGCCAACGGATTGGATGAATCTGGCTGTGAGTATCTGGCAGAACAGATTCGAGACATACCTGTACATAATGATGCAGCAGCGTTGTTGGCCCACATGGGTGATATGGATAAAAACCTGCTTTTAGAGAAACTGCTTTCACGTCTTATAGAGCAAGAGCAGAGCCACGTAGGATCTCAGATAGGCTTTAATCAAGATACGGTTGATGAGATGCTGGAAGAGTATAGAATTGAACAAAAAGAAACACGTAGTAGCAATCGCAGAAGAAAAAGAAGATAATTCTTTTTTTTAACTAATAGCAAGCAAAACTGTTTTAAAATTAAAACAATTAAACTACAAAAAGGTTAGGTTAAGATGGAAGTTAATTTAGTAGGTGAAGGCCTCAAATTTATGGTACTGGGAATGTTGATTGTATTCGTATTCTTAGTTGTACTCGTGCAGGTAATGAAACTGCAGGCTAAAATTATAAATAAGTTCTTTTCGAAGAAAGAGCCTGAAGTGGTTTCCCCTTCAAATAGTAACAGTAACAATGCTCCAGACGAAGCTCATCATGTTGCAGCGATTACCGCAGCTGTGACCGAATTTCGAAAACAATCATAAACAAGGTATTATAAATGGCTAAAAAATATATTGATGTAATGGACACAACTTTTAGAGACGGATTTCAGTCTGTCTTTGGCGGTCGTGTACTGATGGATGACTTTTTCCCTGCCGTAGAAGCAGCAAAAAAAGCAGGGATCACCCATTTTGAATTTGGTGGTGGAGCAAGATTCCAGTCACTTTACTTCTATTTGCAAGAAAATGCATTTGACATGATGGATGGTTTTAGAGAGATCGTAGGACCTGATGCTAACCTTCAAGTACTTTCACGTGGTATTAACACCGTCATGCTTGATACGGGAAGCCGAGAGATGATAGATCTTTTTGCTAAAATGTTTAAAAAACACGGTACAACAACCGTACGTAATTTCGATGCATTGAATGATGTCAATAACCTGGCATTTTCTGCAGAGATGATTAAAAAGCATGATTTAAATCATGAAGTGGTCGTTACAATGATGGATCTACCTCCTGGATGTAAGGGTGCCCATGATGTAGCTTTCTATGAAAAAACACTGAGAAATATTCTAGATTCTGGTATTTCATATGACAGTGTCTGTTTTAAAGATGCATCCGGAACAGCAAACCCACAGAAAGTCTATGAGACGATCACTATGGCAAGAAAACTTCTTGGTGACAGTGTACATCTTAGACTTCACACCCATGAGACAGCGGGTGTTTCTGTTGCCGCTTATTTAGCAGCACTTGAAGCAGGCGCGAACGGTATAGATATGGCAGCATCTCCGGTAAGTGGAGGGACAAGTCAACCAGATATCTTGACTATGCTGCATGCAACCAAAGGTACTAACTACAACCTGGGTGACTTACAACTGGATAAAATACTCACATATGAAGAGAGACTTAAAGAGTGTCTTTCAGAATACATGATACCGCCTGAAGCGACACAAGTATCACCATTGATCCCATTCTCACCTATGCCTGGCGGTGCATTAACAGCCAATACACAGATGATGAGAGACTCAGGGGACCTTGAAAAATTCGATCAAGTGATCGCCGCGATGAAAGAAGTCGTAGAGCGTGGCGGATATGGTACATCTGTGACACCTGTAAGTCAATTCTACTGGCAGCAGGCGTATGCGAATGTGATGTTCGGCCCATGGAAACAGATCGCACCGGGATATGGGCGTATGGTACTCGGATACTTTGGTAAAACACCGGTTGAGGCTGATAGTGAGATTGTTCAACTGGCATCAGAGAAGTTAAAACTTGATCCAACCACTGAAAACCCTTTAGACATTGCAGATAGAGATGAAACTAAATCTATTGCACACTGGAAAAAAGTACTTGAAGATGAAGGAATCGAGGCATCAGATGAAAATATTTTCATTGCAGGTGCATGTGATCAAAAAGGTATTGCGTTCTTGAAGGGTGAAGGCCCTCTCATGGTAAGAAAAGGTAAAAATATTAGTAGCGGAGAAGCAGATATGGCAGGAAATTATACAGTAGTAGTCGATGGTAAACAATATAGTGTACAAGTAGCAGAAGGTGAAGGAGATATCCAAATTGCACCAGCGAAAGTAAATGCAGTGGCTGAAGCAGCAGCACCTACTCCGATCGAGAGTGGAGCAGGAAGTGTAGAGGTACACTCTCAAACACCTGGAAATGTATGGAAAATTGTTAAAAACCCTGGTGATACGGTAGCAGAGGGTGATGTAATAATGATCCTTGAAGCGATGAAGATGGAAATTGATATCACAGCACCACAAGCAGGGAAAATTGCTTCGATTAATGTCAACGTCAATGATGCAGTCACTGATGGACAACTTCTAGCAACAATGGGGTAATTATGAAATTGAAACATTTTTTACTTTCAATATTATTTGCTTTTGCTGCACTGACGTCAACAGTGCAGGCTTCTGCTCAGGAGACAGCTTCCCCTGCAGTGACAGAAGAAGCAGAGAAGGCGTATGAACCTAAGTC
>AGBJ01000047.1_pt1 | contig 16079 bp, 18 predicted proteins | sample 768721 | NCBI WGS metagenome assembly AGBJ01 (sample SAMN00779238, study PRJNA67915) | hypersaline lake metagenome
TCATACGCATTTGGTTCCACATTGTCCGGTCTGAAAACGCTTGTGACAAGCCTTTCTCTTTCACTTCATCTAGAAAAGTACCGACAGTTCTTTCAGAAAAATTATAGTAGTGGCTCATCTGCTTGAGTTTTTTGTAGATCGTAGCTGGTTTTTCATCACTCCAGTCAGAGAGGACGATAACATGCTCTTTGTTATACCTGAACGGTTCTTTTTTCTTTGGCTTGATGACGATGGCACCATACATCCCTGTCTGTTCCTGAAACTCTGAGTGACTGTGATACCAATAGGTTCCGTGTTGCTGTACTTTGAATCTATAGGTAAAAGTTTCTCCAGGAGCAATACCGTCATAACTAATATCGGGAACACCATCCATACCTGCAGGCAAAATGATGCCGTGCCAGTGAATAGAAGAGGTTTTTTTTAAATGATTGGTTACATGGAGTGTGACCGTTTCACCTTCCTTCCAAACCAGGGTAGGAGCGGGTATCTGTCCGTTGATCGTTGTGGCTACAGCCTCTTCCCCTGTAAAATTCACCGGTGTATAGTCAATGTCCAGAAAAAATTCATTTCCCGATAGGGTGTTACTATTATGGTTCTGTTTGGAACCTGTTCCTGCCTTTGCATCTGTTGAAGTCAGTGTCATCAGTGATGTGACAGCTATTCCTTTTACAAATGTACGTCTTTGCATGATACACCTTTTTATTATCCTTGATTCGGAGCTTTTAATTTAAAGTATAGTATTAAGGTGTGTAAGCTATGTGCAACTTCACGATTAAACGGTAGTTGATTATGACTCTTCCACATCAGCCAAAGTAAGCGCAAAAAGGACATTGACCCCGTGAGCCATCAAAACTTTCTGTGCTTCTTGCAGTGTAATGCCCGTAGTGATAATGTCATCTACCAGGATCACATCTATGTTTGATTTACCCGTGTAGAGAAAGTCTCGCGGATTTTCCAGCCGAAACTGTAAGCTTTTACCCGAATAGTTCACCCTGTTTTTTGCCATTAGCGCACTATGTTGAGGGATAGAATACTGGGTTTTCATTGCCCTTGTAAGTAATGCCACATGGGCATAGCCGCTTTTGACATATTCATCTATACCTACGATGTATACATCTCTGTCATCAGACTCGACGAACTCTTCTATAAACGGTTTCATGGTCATATCTGCCAATGCTTTGTAAATGCGGTAGCCTTCCGGTTTGTGTTTGCTATGAAGGAGTCTCTCTATATCGGAGTATTTAAAAAAACTGATGACATCGAGTGTCCCTACTTTTCTTGTACTCATTGAAGGTAAAAACAGCCGGCTTATACATGTTTTGCAGAGGATAGGCAGGCTCAATTTGGAACAGGAGAAGCAGCGCATGATATTATTTTCCTCTCTTTATTTAAGGATGTTGGCCGTGACATGATCAAATGATATGATTTAAGGCTTCTCCAGCACCCATAGGCAGTTGTATCTGGGCTCCGAAACTCTCCCTGGGGTTAATGCGTATCAAAGGGACATCAAACCTGTTGGCTATCTGTTCGGAAGTATTGCGAACCGTCGGTACTGCCGTCCCTGCTCCCATCTCCACGATCGCAAGTTTCGCACCTTCTTCTTCCAGGGTCTCCATCCATGCAGAGAGCCTTTCTCTTTGTCTATCTGTACGCGCGTACTCCCAGCCAAAGTCTCCGAACATTAAAATGTTCGGCCTTGCCATAGCACCGCAGAAGGGACAGGCAGGCAAAGGTTCTTTGGCTTTAAACCCCTCTTCTATCTCTATGAACGTATCATCGGCACTCCAGAGTTTGCCCTGGCAGTTATTGATGCACTGCAAATGATGGATGGAACCGTGACACTCCATGATCTGGTCTTCTTTAAAATCCGCCTTTTGAAACTGTCCATCGACATTGGAAGTAAAAATATGTGCCCCATATTTTTTAGTATTAGATAGCTCGAGAAGTTTTTTGAAGCCTTCATGTGGGACGGTATCACGGTAAAGATGCAGTCTGTGGCCATAAAATGCCCAGGCAAGACGTGGGTCAAACTCAAACCACTCAGGGTTTGCCATCTCTTCAAACTGAAGCCTAAGTTCTTTAGCTTTAGGATAGGCATTCCAAAACCCCTCCACTCCTCTAAAGTCAGGCAGTCCTGAGTCTACTCCCATCCCTGCCCCCGCAGTGATGAAAATAGCATCTGATTCTTTCAGTTGTTGTTTGGCTTGTTGTACGTTTTCTTGTATGTTCATAGAAAAGATTATAACATATCCAAAAAGGATTGATACACTACCCTACTATAACTCAGCATCATTAGTTATTCATTCAAATCAGTATACTGTGGCACACCTTCTTCAAATATTGACTTATATCCGGTTATGAAACATAAAAAATACTTATGTATATATTATCTTTATACAAAACTTTATACATTATATTTAATTTTGAAAAACTAGATATTTTCTGTATACTAAATAGTGATGCATAAATCAAAGAAAGGAGGTGAGAGAAAATATATCCGAAGCATTGTGAGCGTACATTGTATTATAAATTTTAATGAATAGGAGAAAAATAATGAGCATGAAAGAAACATACGAACAGAAACTACAGGCCCAACTAGATGAATGGGGTGCCCAGATCGATAAGCTCAAAGCGAAAGCAGACGGTGCAGAAGCTGACGCACAGCTTGAATATTACAAACAAATAGAGGAATTACGGGCCATGCAAGAATCGGCTACCGATAAACTTGATGAGTTAAAGGATGCTAGTGACGATGCATGGGAAGATCTCAAAGCAGGCATTGACAATGCGTGGGATTCTCTCGGCAATGCAGTGCAATCAGCTGCTTCAAGATTCAAGTAAATAGCATACTGGATCACAATCATTAAGGAGGTTATACATGAAATTACACATCCGTACATTAATGCTGATCGGCATACTTGGTGCTACGCCAGTCTGCTATGCGCAAACGGCAGACACTAACACTTCCATAGAAGAGGTGAAGAAAGAAACGCAAGATCTGCTCCAAACCATCGGTGCCTATACTGCCGATAAAAGGGATGAAGCAGTTCAAAAAGCAAAAGATGGTCTGGATAAATTGGATAAACGTATCGACGCACTAGAGGCAAAAATCGATGAGGACTGGGATAAGATGAACGATGCTGCACGCAAGGAAGCCCGTGAAAACCTCAAGGCCCTGCGCAAGCAGAGAAATAAAGTGGCAGAGTGGTATGGCAGCATGAAAACCAGTTCAGCCAATGCCTGGGAACACATGAAAAAAGGCTTCTCTGATGCGTATAGGACTCTTCAGGATGCTTGGGAAAAGGCAGAGAAGGAATTTAGCTCAAGTAAATAGAGTTTCCTCTCGCCAACATAGACTACCCAAGGCTGCATACTTCCTTATGCAGCCTTGGTAGCAATCTACTCGAAACGTTAATCTGCAAAGTATTTAAAGGAGACAGCATACATGCGAAATAATAGTGTTCCTGCAGTTAACAGTTGCCATAGATAACATAAAGGAAATGTAATGCCAATACCCTTCACGGTTGAGCAATTCTTCACTATTTTTCAATATTATAATACCTCGATCTGGCCGATGCAGGTAGTTTTATTTTTGACAGCGATCATTATTATATATAGTATATTAAAAAATATAAAACATTCAAATAAAATTGTCGCGCTTATTTTGGCATTACTCTGGTTCTGGATGGGTATTGTTTATCATTTGCTACACTTTACTGTCATAAATAAAGCCGCCTATTTGTTTGGACCTGCTTTTATTATACAGGCTTTACTATTTTTATATTCGGGGGTACTTAAATCAAATCTGTCTTTTCGATATCAACATAATATTTACGGAATCATGGGAAGTATTTTTGTAGTGTATTCCTTAATTATCTATCCCATTCTTGCATACATTTTAGGTCACCATTATCCACAAATGCCTACGTTTGGGGTCCCATGTCCAACAGTGATCTTCACTTTCGGAATACTCTTATGGATGAATATAAAAATTCCCAAATACTTGCTCATAGTCCCTTTCCTATGGTCCATTATTGGTTTCAGTGCGGCTATGAATTTGCAGGTCAAAGAAGATCTTGGGCTTTTTATTGCCGGTCTGTTAAGTCTATTGCTTATCATACTGCGGGAAAGAAATTTAAAATGATAACCAATGATCTGCACAACCATATATAATGTAGTGATATATTCAAATTATTTACCCCTCAAAAATTAAGAAAAACATCAGTCCTTGCAGGATATACTCAACGTATAGTATCACACATAAAGGAAAGAAGATGAAAAGAAGAGATGTATTAAAAGTGGCTGGATTGGCAGTAGCTACCGTGGCTGTAGGTGTTGAAGCAGCAGATGAAAGTCTGATCGTGAATCGAACGGAGATGAAACCAGAAGATCCTGCAAAGCCAACGGATTTTGAACTGAAACATTTACCTCAGATCACGGTCAAAGAGAAAGATGCGAACGGCTATACGATGGTAGAGATCACGGTAGGACAAGGCGGGATCATACATCCCAGTACACCTGATCACTGGATAGATTTCATCTCTTTATATGCAGATGATAAACTGGTAGGTAAAAGTGTACTTGAAGCTGAGATATCAAGAGGTGCAGCTTCTTTTGCGGTCAAGCTGGATAACGTAAAAACATTGACCTCAAAAGCCGGATGTAACCTGCACGGTATCTGGTCCGCCACAGTGAAGCTGTAAACATAGTTTCAGTCTATCACAGTGATCTGACTCATGGCCAATGAGCATGAGTATGGATCATCAATAGGAGATATATATGAAATATAAAATATTAGGCGTGCTTGTTTTGGTTATGATCGCAATACAATTTATACCATATGGTAAAGACCACTCAAATCCACTTGTTTTAGCAGAGCCAGCTTGGGACAGTCAACAGACAAAAGAGTTGTTCGTCCGTGCTTGTGCCGATTGTCATAGTAATGAAACAAAGTGGCCGTGGTACAGCAATGTTGCTCCTCTCTCATGGTTAGTCCAATATGATGTGGAAGAAGGTCGTGAACACTTTAATGTTTCTATGTGGGGCGTACAAGAAAAGAATGAAGGTAATGAGGCCAAAGAAGAGTTTGAAGAGGGTGAAATGCCTCCTTGGTTCTATGTACCGCTTCATCCAGAAGCTGAATTATCCGAAAGTGAAAGAGAAGCATTCACCAATGGACTTGTAGCTACATTCGGTGAAGAAGAGGATGACTAATTTTTATTGGGTGTTTCTTAAGGCAAGTGTCATTTGGGTAGTTATAGCTCTATTGGCTATAGCTAACGGTCTCGTGAGAGAAACTCTTCTTGTATCAACCCTTGGTCCAAGCATTGCACTGCCGGTCAGCGGCATGCTTCTCTCATTCATTGTATTTATCGTTACGTATCTCTCCTTTCCCTTATTTGCTAAAAACAAATCTCTGACTTACTTTCTTATAGGACTTCAATGGGTTTTCATGACGCTGTTATTTGAATTTTTATTTGGGCACTATGTAGTTGGTAGATCATGGTCTGATATCATACAAGTGTTCAATATCATGAAGGGTAACCTATTTATCATTGTGCTGATAGTCAGTTTATTTTCACCGCTTTTAGTAGCAAAGATCAAAGATACATAACTCAATAGATCAACGGTACAAATACAAATCCGTAAAACTCCTCTTTATCGATCTCCGTTTCTGACACTTTTGTGAATTTAAAGATAGATTCTCCTATCGGTATGACCAATATCCCACCTGGTTTCAATTGTACAAAAAGATCTTCCGGAATTTCATCGGCTGATGCAGAAACGAGTATCCTGTCAAACTGTTGTCCGGGCAGACCAAGCGTATCTCCGGCTTTTTCTATGTGACAATGACTGTTAAAACGAAACTTGGAGAGATTTTCCTTTCCTTGTTCGACCAAAGTATCGACCCTCTCCACACCCGTTACACTACCTTTGTCTCCTACGATATAACAAAGAAGCGCTGTGGTCCATCCTGACCCTGAACCAATGTCAAGCACACTGTTTCCGTCTTTGGGATCAAGACGTTCCAGCATAAAGGCTACGGTAGAAGGTTGTGATATCGTTTGGTAATGGCCTATGGGCAGCGGCGCATCGATATAGGCATCTTCAGCCAAGTGGTCAGGAACAAAATATTTTCTGTCAATGGTTCTAAAGGCATCAATGATCAGCGGGCTTTTGAGCATATTCGAGGCGATCATACTATCGACAAGGGTATCCATAGCTTTCATCTTCTACTCCACAAATGCTGCACTCATATACCCGACTACCTGTGTCTCATCCCCGCTGGCATCTGCACTCGTACGATAATCAAGCAGTATAGATCTCAAACCGCTCTTCTTGGCCACGATAAGCATCGCTTCTACACCGATCTTTCCACAGGCTTCACAGCCTTGATGCAACTCGTCCGTGCTGAGTTTTTTTACCGCATTCAAACAGATACTGTCCAGTTCATTGGCTTTATTGATATCATAATAATGACTAAGGTCCGTACTGATGACCACGGCTGTCTCATGGTCTGCAAGAAGATACTCGATCACTTCTGCCAACTTGGCAGGTGATTCATCTCCATAGACCAGTTCAACAACTGAAACATCGGGGGTATAGGTTTTGACAAAAGGTATCTGTACTTCGGTACTGTGTTCATGATGTGCGTCAGGTACAAATGGTATATGGAACTTCTCTTTAAGCTCTGATACAAGTGTTTGATCTATATACATAGCTCCCAGTGGTGTATGGTAGGTGTCAAACTCCGAGATACTGGTTCCTGTAAGGTACACTCGATGGCTGGGACCTATGACCACAACACGTTTTGCCTCGGTATTTGCCAGTAGTCGTAATGCGAGGTTTGCCGTAAAGCCTGAATAGACATACCCGGCATGCGGGACAATGACTGCTCTGGGTTTGAGGTTTAAAACACCCTCTTCATCCATCTTTTGATGCTTATCGAGTATCTCATTATAATGCTCCAGCATCGCTTCTATATCATCAGGATTGGCAGGGTAGAATTGTCCGCAGACCGCTGTATCTCTAGTACTCATGACCATACTCCTTCTATCTCTCTGTGACACTTCGGACAGTGTCCGTCTTCCAGGGTATTGACCGTTACATTGTAGCCTGTTCGGTCTATGACCAACTCTCCGCAATCAGGACAGTGTGTATCAGCATGTACGGGCACATTCCCAAGATAGATATAGTAAAGGCCCGCTTTTTCACCTATCTTTTTGGCACGCAGCAGTGTATCGATCTTTGTTCTATCATGATCCAACATTTTATAGTCCGGATGAAATGCGCTCAAGTGCCAAGGTACATGTTTGCCAAGATCATTGGCTATGAAAGCCGCCATCTCTTCGAGGTCTTTGTCACTGTCATTCTCACCTTCGATGAGCAGCGTGGTGACCTCTACCCATATACCGGCATCTACCATTCTTTTCAGCGTATCTTTAACCTCTTCCAGCCCGCCTTTGAGCACCTTTTTATAATAGGCAGCATCCCAGCTCTTCAGGTCGATGTTGGCAGCATCCACCCAGCTTGCCATATCTTCGATGACCTCGGGTGATTCAAACCCATTGGAGACGAAGAGATTTTTGAGGCCCTTTTCTTTAGCGATCACGCCGATATCTTTGGCATAAGGGTAGAAGATGGTGGGTTCATTATAGGTATAGGCGATGGACTCTGCACCATGGGAAATGGCCAATTCGACCATCTCTTCAGGGCTTACCTTTATCTCTTCATTTACTTTTTTCTCTTGAGAAATATCCCAGTTTTGGCAGAAGGGACATTTGAAGTTGCACCCCACTGTTCCAAAGGAGAGTGCTGTAGAGCCCGGGAGTACATGGTTAAGAGGTTTTTTCTCGACAGGGTCTACATGGACCGCAACAGGATGGCCGTAGACAAGTGTCTCAAGCTCTTCATCCACATTCTTATTGACACCGCAGATACCGACCTGCCCCTCTTTGAGTTTGCAAGAGTGGCGACAGAGCAGACAGATGATCCTGTCTTTACCCTCTTCTTTTGTATAATATTTCATAGGTTTATTCGATGTCATAGTAACTCCTTTAATGAAGTAGCTTTTACTAATTGACTTAAACTAATTTTATAATATCACACCCCCTTATAAAAGTCAAGGCCAGGTATCTGCTTTAAGCATTGGTAAAATAGTAACATGTACAAAGTGTTTCAGCGGTAGTTTTGACTATGAAAGTCTTTTCCTAATACTATAGTAGCTATACTGATTGTACTATATACGATATGGAGCTATTTATGTCACAAAAACTTGAGATCAGAGCATTCTTTTTCAATGCCAAAACAGACTATCTTCCTTATTATAAAAATTTTACCCTGTGCGTGGATCCAGATGCCACTGCAAAAGAGGTACTTGCCGAGATACAAAGCCTCAATGAAAACTTCAACTATCCAAAACAAAAGTTAGTGATGAAGATCAATGGTCTGGTGGTTGAAGCGAAACAGTCGGTCGCTTCTTTGGTAGAAAGACTCGGAACTTCCTGGCAGATAGATCCGGTCAACAGTTATCGTTCAATGAACGGACTGAAGATCAATGATGATGATTTTATGCAAAGTTATGCACTCCTGGAGCCTTATGCAACAGAAGATGATCTAAAGCATTACAAAACACTGTATGCCCTGCACTATGCATCAGAGACAGAAAAATTCGATCATGGGTACATCGGAGATGCCATACTTATACTCGCACACAAAATGATCACAGAAGGTTCAGCACATAAAGACTCCATTCTTGATGCCATCACTTCCGTGCATTCGGGTCTGCTTGACTGTGAGTATGAGAACAACCTTTTCAATGCACAAGACCATACAGCAGCTATAAATGAGCTCAAAGCGATGGTGAAACCTGAACCGGGACCTTCATTGTGTGCGAAGTTGATGGCACGTTTTTCCAAAAAAGAGAAAGAAGAAGTTGAGCCTAAAAGAGCTGTAGAGACCATAGAAGATCTGGCATCAAAACAAGTAGCCCATTATTTCGGCATGGCTTCTCATACCGAGATGCATGCACTCATCCGCGAAAAGGGTATGAAAGGTATTCACTTCTCAAGAGCGAACAAGCTTTGCGGGCTTGGCATCCTTGAGGATAATAAAGCCTTGGCTTTCAAAAAAGCAGGTGCTATACTTTTAGACGCTTATGACAGTGGTGCTGAAGTGATCATTGTAGAAGATATCGCTGCACTGGAGATGTTTAAAAAACATTTTTCTGCAATAGAAAAAGAAGTCGGCAGAAAAATGATAGGCTTAGAACTTATGTTGGCTGAGGATTTTGTGGCGCAAGTGAGTGCTTTAGAAGCCTGATCCATAACGTGGCGCAGTGCTTTACCGCGCTACAAAACTGTACACCCCGCGACTTCCCATCCATAATTCTTCCATTTTATGACATAAATTAAACCTTAAATAGATATAATCAAAGTAAATTGTAAACAAAGGATATAGATACTATGAGCAAAAACTCAGATATTAAAATCTACGAATATGACGCTGTCATCGTTGGTTCTGGTTTGGCTGGACTTGCAGCGGCCAAAGAACTGACTGAAGCCGGGAAAAAGACAGCTGTTATCACCAAACTTCACCCACTACGCTCACACTCTGGCGCTGCACAGGGTGGAATTAATGCTGCACTTGGTAAAGATGACTCTACAGAACTTCATGAGTTTGATACCGTGAAAGGTTCTGACTACCTTGCAGACCAGGATTGTGTTGAGCTTATGTGTTCAAAAGCACCTGAGACCATCAGATGGGCAGAAAGAATGGGAGCTGTTTTCTCAAGAGATGAAGAAGGTGACATTGCTATTAGACCATTTGGCGGGCAGTCAAAGCCCCGTGCCTGTTATGCAAAAGATAGAACAGGACTTACCCTGCTTCAGACTATTTATGAACAGGCATATCGTGCCGGTGTGGAGATATTTGATGAATGGTATGCGGCAGACCTACTCTATGATGAGGGTAAAGTATCCGGTGTTGCTGCGTATAATATCCGCAATTCAGAACCGGCAATCTTCAATGCAAAAGTAACGATGTTCGCTACTGGCGGACACGCCAGAGCCTTTAGGTTTAACTCCAACGCACATGCGAACACGGGAGATTCTCTTTCTATCGTAGCACGTCACGGTCTTCCGCTTGAAGATATGGAATTCGTACAGTTCCACCCAAGCGGACTTGGTGGTTCGGGAGTACTTATCTCAGAAGCGGCACGTGGTGAAGGTGGCCGCCTCTATAACTCTGAAGGTGAAAGATTTATGAGCAAGTATGCACCAAATGCGATGGAGCTTGCTTCTCGTGATGTGGTTTCCAGAGCCATTATGGAAGAAGTACGTCAAGGTAGAGGTGTAGGTAAAGATGGTCAGTCTGTGAACATCGACCTTACACATCTTGACCCTGAGATCATTTTGACACGTCTTCCGGAACTGCGTGAACTTGCTATCGCGTTCCAAGGACAGGATATGATTAAAGAGCCTATCCACATCTCTGCAACGGCACACTACTCTATGGGTGGTATCCCTGTCAATATCAATTGTCAGGTGCGTAAAAATCCAAGAGAAATGGTAGAAGGTTTCTATGCAGCGGGTGAATGTTCATGTGTATCGGTACACGGTGCAAACCGTTTGGGTGCGAACTCAGTACTTGAAGCCCTGCTCTTTGGCCGTCATGCCGGTGAAAACATGGTGAAGGCACTGGATGAAGGGATCGAGCTTCGTAAAGCTTCTGCTTCAGATGCGGACAGAATGTTGGAAGAGATGCACAAGATCAAAACGTCTGGCGGTAACGAAACGGTTCCCGGACTTAGAGAGGAACTACAAAACGGAATGACCGCGGATGCAGGTGTATTTAGAAGTAAGGAGTCTTTAGAAAGACAAATAGCATTGATCGATAACCTGTTGGAAAGATTTAACAACATTCGTATAGATGACAAGTCAGATACATTTAACACGGACCTTCAGGAAGCCATAGAGCTTGGGCACATGTTAGAGTTTTCAAAATTCATTGTTGTAGGTGCGCTTCACAGAGAAGAGAGTCGTGGTGGTCACTACCGTGAAGACTTCCCTACTAGAAATGATGAGAAGTTCTTGAAGCATACTTACGCCTATATGGATAAAGATTTTAACATCACACAGGAATGGGGTGATGTAGTGCTTGGTAAGTTTGAGCCTAAAGAAAGAACATATTAAGGAGGTCATGATGAGTGAAACTAGAAGAGTAACAATAAAAGCATTTAGATTCAATGCGGAAACAGACTATCTTCCTTACACGAAACAGTATGAAATGGAAGTAGGAAAAGATGATTTGATCCTTGACCTTATGAACAGAATCAAATGGGAACATGACGGAAGTTTTTCTTATAGACGTTCTTGTCGTCACGGTATCTGCGGGGCTTGTGCTATTAAGGTCAATGGCAAAGCAGTACTTGCATGTAAACAAAATGCCCTAGAGCTGCTAGACCTTTTTGATAACGATATCACACTTCAACCAAGTTCTACGAAACGTGCCATCAAAGATATGATCATTGACAAGTCTGATTTCTGGGAAAAACATGCAGCGATCAAACCTTATGTGGTTGCAGACGTTGATCCACGCCCAACACATGAGACAAAACAGTCCATTGACGAGTTCAATAACTTCTTGGACTCGGACCTTTGTATCCAGTGTGGTGCGTGTCACTACTCTTGTCCTTCACTTGAAGTGAACCCTGAATTCTTCGGTCCGGCTGCTTTTGCTGCTGCGTACAGATTTACGGTAGACACCAGAGACAGCGCAGGTACAGAACGTCTGGAGTTAACAGCACAACCGGAACAAGGTGTGTGGGACTGTGTGAAGTGTTTCGAATGTGCAGAAGCATGTCCGAAAGACATCAATCCTATAGAGAAGATCACCAAACTTCATAATATGCAGTTTGAACAGGGTATCGCCGAGAGCAATGTCGCTACGCGTCACGCGGAAGGTTTCCTAAGAGGTATGAAGAAGTACGGTTACCTCGATGAAGCAGATATCGTTACCTATTCTGAAGGCTACCTAGGTGCATACAAACACTTGGGTACAGCAATGAAGATGATGAAAAGCGGTAAGATCCATTGGCATTCAGGAATTCCGTTCATTGAGAGTATTCCAAAGATCAAAAATTTAGATGAAGTTCAAAAACTGATTGAAATTTCACAAACCAATAAACTGTAAGGAGAAAAGATGAGCCAATTACATTATGCATTATTTACAGGCTGTACAGCAAAGCAGTCTACACCTGAATTACTGTCATCTACGCTTGCAGTAGCTGATAAGCTGGGTATTAAGATCACGATACTCGAAGAAGCGTCTTGTTGTGGTGCAAGCCACCTGCAGGATTTCGATGAATTCTTAGCACATGTACTGAACGCAAGAAACATCTGTTATGCAGAAAAACTGGGTCTTACAATGATCACTATCTGTAATACCTGTCAGCTTAACTCTGCTATGACAAAACATGCGCTTGATTCAGATCCTGAACTCAAAGCCAGAGTCAATGAGAAACTGGCAGAAGTTGGATTGGAGTACAAAGGTACCTCTGAGATCAAACATTTCCTCTATACATTGATCGATGAGTATGGTTTAGAGAATGTCAAAGATAAGGTACAAGTACCGCTTAGCCACCTGAATATCGCACCATTCTATGGTTGTCACAACATTAGACCATCGGAATTACATCAAGAAGCTAATGGTCGTGAAAACCCATACAACCCTACTTCTTTAGACAGTCTGATAGATGCACTGGAAGGTAATCCGGTAAATTATGAGAGTAAAAACAAGTGTTGTGGTTTCCACGTAGAGCTTCAAGCGAACCATACATCTGAAGTACTGGCAGGTAATGCACTTGTAGATGCCATAGACAACAATGCTGATATGATGGTAACACCATGTCCACTTTGTCACTTAAAAATGGATACTTACCAGGACAGTGTCGGTAAAGTGATGGGGCGTGATGTAGAGCTTCCAGTGTTACATATGCCGCAAATGGTCGCGCTTGCACTTGGCTGTACAGAAAAAGAGATCGGTCTTAATTTCCACGTTCAAAAAGCAAAACATCTTTATACTGCGTAAAATACTACTTTTCATGTGTTCCAAACTTTAGCGTTTGGAACGCTTATGAGATGGAAAACAGATATTAATATCTTAAATCCACTCCTCTATCATTTTGGTAACTACTCTAAACAGAATTGACTTACTTATGGAATCATCTTACATTATAGTATTATTATATAATAAGTTTTTCAGAAGGGTTTTATCATGAGTTTGATCTTAAGAAGCATTGCTATTTTCTTATTATTACTGTCATTTAGTCATGCTGATATTAACAGTACGGAAGAAGATCAAAGCAGCTATATAGATACAGCACATAAGAATTTTTCGGAAACTATTATACAATGGTCAAAGAATATAGATACCATGCTTCATAATTGGCTAGAGGAGAATGACACAAATGCAAGTATTGTTTCGCCTGATAGTACCTTGGAAGATCGGGTTAAATCTACAGATTCTTTTTTTCAAAGTGACAAATATCTTAATGAGACAGATAACACCTATATTCGTGTTCGTGCAGAGAATTATTTTCAATCAAAAGGCTCCAGTGACTTTGGTTTAGAACTTCGTGCACAGGTTCCATTTACTAAAACTAGAAAAAACCTTAAGATCTTTCTTGATAACATGACTTTGGACAATGCCAAAGATATATTAAAGGATGAGGATGAGGCACCTGATATAGGTATCCGTTATTTCAAACTGGAAAAAATGATACAATCGAGATATTCAATCGGTTTCAGGGGGATAGATCCTTTTGTCAGTGCAAGATACAATATGCCTATTCAAACCGATAAATGGTTTATAGATGTGGTTCAGTCATTTAAATATTCTCTTGATGATAAATTTGAAGAAGAGACCAATATCTACTTTGATAAGGAAGTTGGCAAAGAATCACTTCTACGGGTACAGCTTTATAGAAGAACCCAGGAAGAAATAGCTGGTATGGACTATGCCCTTTTTCTTCAATACTATCGGAGTCTAAGCAGACACACGGGATATGGGATCAGTCAAGCATTTATAGGCAATACCAAGTATGAGTATACGGTTGACAATGGCATCGAACCCGCTCAAATAAAACACTATGGCGGTATAAATAATTATATTACCTCATTTAGTTGGAGAACCAATGTATGGCGTAAATGGTTTTTTGTTGAAGTACGCCCTTCTGTGAGTTTTGACAAACAGTTTGACTATGAACCAAACTACAGAGTTCGACTTTTTTTTGACATTTATTTGGGCAGGTTTAATTAAATTCACATAAATAAGACAATTCTTATCCTATTTAATTTTATTTATGCTATAATATCTGCATCAAAACAATAAAAAAGGAAAAATATGCCAAAAATCAATAAATACCAAGACATTTCAGAAATCGATAGAGAAGCGAAAAAAGACCTTATCGACAGACACTCTCCATTCATTCACTGTGCAGACACTGCAAAAGCTGGTGAGCCGTTTGAAGTAACTGTAAAAATGGGTAACGAATATACTCACCCAGATGATTTTGATCACTATATCGAGTCTGTAACACTTTTCAACGGTGATACACAGCTTGCAAAAGCTACGTATGTTCCAGGAACTCTTGGTAACACTAAAGCGCACAACACAACTACATTCACTGTCATCCCAACAGGTAAAAAACTTAAACTTGTTGCTCACGGTTACTGTACAAAACACGGTATCTGGGAAGGTACTGAAAAAGAAGTTACAGTAGAAGCGTAATTTTAATATCCCATGCTAAAGCCCTTATTTTAGGGCTTTAGGTACTATTTCCCCTCTATACTTCATGCACTTTCTGATTAATTTTAAACCATAAAACATCACTACAACCAAAAGTTAAATCTATGATTGTTTTTCTTAACTTTCGATATAATCCACTATGTAAAGAATATGAATCATACATATATGAGTCCAGTAAATAGATTATATACAGAAGGAATAACTTGAAAAAACGATATTTACTCATCACCGCATTGATCCTGTTATTAAGCGGATGTAACAAAGTTACGAAAGACAATTACAATAAAATTAAGAGTGGTATGACCTATGAGGAAGTTGTTAAGTTTCTAGGTGAACCAGAAGGATGTTCAGAAGCACTTGGCATAAGTAATTGTACATGGAAAAATGATGATGCACAAATAGCTATCACGTTTATCTCAAACCAAGTGACAATCGCAGTTGCAAACGGGCTTAAATAAGGCCATTTGTAACTTCTAAACCTTATTGGATTAATCCAATAATTTTTCTAGAGATTTTCTCTCTGCTTTTCAACTTTATCTTTTATTACATAGCTATATAGACTTTAAAAGATCTATTGTTACACCTTTATCTATCTTTTGCTACACTACGGTTATAAAAACTAAGGGTTAAACATGAATATGCAAGATATGTCAGATAAATGTACAGAAAAGTTTCTTGAAAAAGCAAAAGAGAAAATGGGAGATACTTCGAACGTACCTACTGGTGCCATAAGCAGATACTGCCGTATGCTCATAGTCTACTGTGATGCAGAAGGTAAAGTGACGGAAAGCTTCATTAAGTCAATGGATAAGTGTACACAAGAGATCATTGCGGTAGAAGGTATGGAAGAGATCCTCAATGAGTGTAACGAATGCCCTGAGAACACATGATCTTAGTGAACTCATAGACCCTTCCCTACCACATTTCTACACGGAATGTCCGAGGAGGCGTCTTTTTATTTGAATGCCATAAATGCATACCCTTCATTTTGATACATAATGGTTTCTATAAAACTATTGTCAGAGATGGTAACAAATGGCAGTACATCATCTTCTTCGATGTCATTTGACTGTAGCGACATAGAACAAGCAATAACTTTGACATTTTTTCGTTTTGAAAGTGCTATCAGCCATTTTTGTGCCTCTTTGGTATTGGGTATGTCTTTGTCGTCTACAACTTCATCAAAGGCTTTCGATACGACCGGTACACATTTACCATGTAGAGTAAGGACTACCGAAGTACTGTCCCCACCCTCTTCTTGGAATGACCCC
>AGBJ01000048.1_pt1 | contig 15895 bp, 20 predicted proteins | sample 768721 | NCBI WGS metagenome assembly AGBJ01 (sample SAMN00779238, study PRJNA67915) | hypersaline lake metagenome
TCGTATAATTTTTTCATAATTTAAATAAATGTGAAATATGATTTCCCATTTCCCTTTTTACCCTATTAAATCCCCCTGCCCAGTAGAATAAAATCGGAGATTTTAATGCTTGCATTGTGGAATAATTTTGCTTCGCAAAATTGCTTCGAATTCATGGGGTGAAGCATTATTCCATCTGGTAAAGGAAAATCAGAGATTTTATTTAACAGAGTGAACTGTTCACTAAAAAATACACCCAAGTTTTCACACCTCTAAATGTTAAAAAACCTTTCAGCATTTTGATTTGTGATCTCCGCAATTTTTATCGGAGTTTCTCCTTTCACTTCTGCAATCTGTTGGATAATATATTTTACATATTCTGGTCTATTTCGTTTTCCTCGATAAGGATGAGGGGTTAAAAAAGGAGCATCAGTTTCCACGAAATATCTATTTTCTGGTAAATCTTTTATGATGCTGTAATATCTTGGTTTATCAAATGTAATTACTCCTGTGAAAGAGATATACCATCCCTTTTTCACAATTTCCTGTGCCATCGGATAATCTCCAGCATAGCAATGAAATACAACTTTTTTTGGCAAATATTTTTTCAAAATTTGCATCACATCCTTATGAGCGTTTCTATCGTGAACCACGATTGGTAAATTCTTCTCCATTGCAATTTGAATTTGTTTTTCGAATACTTTTTTCTGAACCTGTTTTGGGCTGAGATTTCTGTAATAATCGAGTCCAATCTCACCGATAGCCACAACCTTATCTCTCCTTAGCAGTTCAAGTAGTTTAGCTTTATCAAATGCTTTTGCATCATGAGGATGCCAACCAGCAGAAGCATAGATTTTTTTGTATTTCAAAGCAAGTTCAATTGATTCTTGAGATGTTTTCGCATCGATGCCGATGTTGATATTTTTTTTACATCATTTGCAAAAGCAGTTTTTATCACTTCTTTTCTGTCGTTATCGTACATGTTAAAATTTAAATGAGCGTGAGTATCGATTACTTGCATTTTAGTCTCAGATAAGGATTGATCCATATATTTAAATTTTTATAAAGTTAATTTACTTTTTTCATTATTAGTAAATATTTAAATCCCCTTAAGAAAAAATTAAATTTTTTTGCTCTATAATGCCATATTCCAGTATTTGATGATTGATTATGTCTTGTTACAGATATTATATCTACAGGCTTAAAATATTTAACAAGAATTGAATATAATTTAAAACCGGTAGGTGTAAATTTCTTTTTTTTTGCTTGATCACCAATTAACCAACCGAGATATTTATTAATTTTTAAAATTCTTTTTATTTCTATACCTACTTTTTCTAATTCCACGAAGAATTCAGATTTTTCACAAGATATATTTCCTATATTATTTGGATGATCATTATATTTGATATTATCTGAATAGGGCGAATCGATAAAAACAAAATCTACAGTTTCAGATTCTAAAGGTAAATTTCGGGCATCACCCTTAATAATATCTTTTCTATAGGGTTCAATGTCAAAACCTTTTACTCTTCTACCTTCTTCTTTACACACATCTATTGTAGTACCACTGCCACACATAGGATCAACTACCAAATCTCCCTTTTTTGTATATCTTTGAAGAAGATTCCAAATAATGAAAGCAGGTGTAACACCTCTATATTTATTATCTCCATGTGTTATTTCACCATAGTTTTGAGTTGGAAAATCCCATAAAGTTGTTGTTTGAATATTTAATTTATTTTGCATAATTCTGAATCCATAAATTAAAACAATATATCAATCAGATTTATTTATTAGTTTTGTAAAATCATTAATGAAATGTTCAAATAATTTTACTTTACTTGTTTCAAAAATTTTTTGATTTGTAAAAACATAAGTTCCGTCTAAATCTACTTCGACTATTGCTCTTCCTTTTCTATGTTGTTTACTCGATACAAAGTCGTTATCTTCATCAGGAGTTACAAAATATACTTTAATATCTTTTGTTGCATCATCTTGTAATAGTTTTAGTTTCCAATATCCAGTTTGTGCGATTCTTTCTCTTAATGTAACTTTACTCGAAATTACAGCGATGACGCTACAATTTGTAGGATTATAAATTATAATATCGACATCAGGCAGATGCATTCCAAACTCGTTATAATCAATAACCAAATTCCGTTTTACTTTTCCCAATTCTTCTGATAAATTTGTTCTTCTTTCAAGCTTATTACCATTAATAATTTTTAGCCCCAATTCTTTAATCTCAACGGATATAATAAACTGAATCAGTTTTTCCATATTTTTCCCTTTAAAAGCTCGCCAACTTTGTTCATGATCGCCACTAGGTGTTGGATTTTTCTCCCAATCTTTTTTTGTGTTTTATTTTAGCATTATGGAATAATTCAGAAATATTTTTATATGCTTCTTTGCCTTTTGTTCTTCTTATATCAAGATATAATTTTTTTAAATCATCAAATTTCATAATTTTATTCTTTTTTCGCTATTATTATATATTCTGTTGGATATGCTAGTGAGTTAGAATTTTTAATACTTGTAAATCTACCAGTCTCTTTATCCCGTGTTTGTGGTAAAATTTTAGAAGGAATTTCCCTTTTTATTATTCTTTCTATTTTTAAATTTGAATTAGTCATACTTTCAGTAAAAACTGGTGCGTTGAGAATATCAACACCTTTCAGTGAAGTATTACCTATTACAAAACTACAAAAACCATCTTTTTTTAATATTCTATATGTTTCGTCAAACACTTCTTCCATATCCAAAAAAAATATTTCAATCTCCTTCGAGATTTTTTTATTTTTTGTTGACATTTTATTAACTATAATTTGAGCAATTCTACTTTTCAATGCTTTACCATTATCGGTTTTATATTTTGAACCGATAAATTTTTTCCTATAATTTTTCCAGTCGTCAGATAAATTCAGCCAAAGAGTTGATAATTGATGCAAATCTGAATATTCATAACTTGTAACATAAGGACTAGATGAAATAATTAAATCTACGGAGTTATCCCTCATGGGTTGATTAGTAGCATCTCCTACTTTTATATTTAAAAATTTGTTTGGGTGTTTTCTAACTTCATCAGGGACAGACTTATAAAAAGCTTCATTTCCTCTAACCATTTTTTTCAATTGCCTTCTAATAACATTTTTTGGATCAGATATTTTAAAGTCTCTTGTCGGTTTTGTGCTATTTTGTAACCATATTGAACAGTTTTTTAATATATTGCTGAATCCAACTAAAAGAAAATTTTGAATATTCTTATCATTTTCATTATATATTATACTTAATATTTTCCCTAATTTTAATTTTGTATCTTCATCAAACCAATAATTGATTCTTTTTAGATTATCTTCTGGTATTGTTGCTTCAATAGTCTCTAGAAATAATCTTTCCTGTGTATCATAATTATTATTAATCTTTTCAAAAAAGGATTCTATTTTTCGATGTAAATATTTTGGCTCGATAGGGGTAGATTTTACCTTCGTAATTAAATAAGCAATTTTGTTTATATCTGTACCACTCGCTTTAAATCCTTTTGATATAGCGGTGGTTGTTGTTGTGCCACATCCCATAAATGGATCATTTATCTGAGCATTATTAGAACTTATATATTCATCCATAATTTTTTCAACTAATTGTGGAATGAACTTTGCCGGATATCGATGATAATTATGTGACCATTTGCCTGTTTGAGATCGATTATATTCTTTAAAAGACCATCCGATATCTATTTGTTTATTATTATAAAATTCTAAAATATTATCGGGTTTAGAAAATTCTATCATTTCTTTCCTTATTCAGTTTATTGTTTAATAGTTTTATTATATAAATTTTCTATTTACCGTTTTCTTTTGTCAATCTTTCCAGTTATTTAAATTTACTCCCTTTGCAAAACCAGTTTTTATCACTTCTTTTCTGTCGTTATCGTACATGTTAAAATTTAAATGAGCGTGAGTATCGATTACTTGCATTTTTTCACCTAAAGGATTCTTTTACAAAAAAACAATAAAAGAAATTCCAAATATTTTTACTAATATTAACCTGTATATCCAAAAAAATATCTTTTCTATTTAAATTATAATAATTTATTCGAAAATCAATATTTTTGAAAAATTTTGTCAAATATTATATGATTAATTTGGTTATTTTCAGCCAGCGGGCAGACAAGTTTTTTAAATGTTTGGATAATATAGGTTTTAAAAAATATGTGTTGTCGAAATATTTCTTCCGTTAAATAACTCATTTTTAAAATGAAAAATCTTTTTAAAATACAGAATATGATGACAAATAGCCCTTTTTGGTTTTCATTGGAATTTTGGATTTTTACTTTCCTTGATATTTGGTTTTTTTATTTTGAAATTTTTTGCCCAAAATTGCCAAGACCGCAAATAAGCAACTAACTTGTCTTTCATCCATATTGATGAAATTGTTTACCTTCGGATTGAAGAAATGCAAATGAATTATTTAGGGATTTTTTTTGATAAAATTGACTATTTTTTTAGTAACACAGTTAAACATAATTTGCAAATCAACAATCAAATTTTGAAAAACTTGACAGCAAATAGGCACACTAGAAGAAATATGCATAATAAATGTAGGAGAGTAATATGGCAAAAGGAAAGTCATTCTCAGCAAAATTGGCGCATGCTCGGGCAAAAAAAGAAAAAGATACTTGCCCGGTTTGTAACACAGAAATAAAAATAATTAAAGTTGTCAGAAATAGAAATACAAAAGGCAAATGGGCTCCAAAACAGGAAATTATTAAACTGTGCAAGTGTAACGAAAAGGCAATTCTTGCATAATTTGATGATTTATTCTGGAAATCCTTTTTTAATTATTTCCCTCTTATCTATAAGAGTTTTTTTATTTTTCAGTAAAAGGTTAAAATATGTTAAAAACCACATTAAAAATATTTATTATACTTTTATTACCCATATTTGCTTTTGCAGGTGACAATGAGCAGGAAAATGGATTCCAGATTCTCAAAGTAGGAATTGGAGCAAATGAGGCCGGGAAAGGTGGAGCAGTTTCTGCTACTTCGGGAAATGCGTCCATTCTCTGGTATAATCCCGCTTCAGTCCAGTTATCACCTTATTCAAATTTTTGCTTTTCGCGAATCAATTATAATATTTTCGATGTAAATATCGATAATGCTTCCATAATATTTCGTCAGGGGAAATCGAGCTTCGGATTTGGATTAACATTCCTTAACTACGGAATTATTGATAAAACTGATGAACAGGGAACAATAATTGGTGAATTTCACCCGACAGATATTATTGCGGCTGGAAATTATTCTTGTAGAATCTCACCATCTCTCTATTTGGGTTCGAATTTGAAACTGGCTTTTGAAAAAATCGATACAGAAACTGCTTTCGGTTTCGGGACAGATTTTGGTGTTATCTGGGACACCTATCTAAAAAATTTGAATCTTTCAACTGTGATGCAAAATCTTGGTTTTTCTACAAAACTTAAAAATGAATCCATCCATCTCCCCCTCACATTCAAATGTGGTGCAAATTATCGTTTCAAAATTTCCAACCAAAATAACCTTTCACTTTCTTCTGATATTATTTATTACAAAGATGAAGATACAAAATGTAATTTTGGTCTGGCTTATGTTTATGCTGATAAGATCTTTACCAGATTTGGTTACAAACTGAACTACGATGCAGAGAACATTAGTGCGGGACTGGGTTTGAAAATTAATGCTTACAAATTTGATTATTCTTTCACACCATATTCTGACGAACTGGGTAATGTACATCGTATTTCTCTCTCTTACAGCTTTTAATTTATTTAGATGATGAAAAGAATAATTTTACTATTTACCCTGTTAAATTCCCTCGGGAAAAATTTTCGATTTTATTTAATAGGGTTAATAATTATATTATTTTCTCAGATACTCATTGCTGAGATTGCTTCGGATAAGGAACTTATTGTAAGATTTTCCGAAAAAGCAGAAATTGATGGAAATCAAACCGGCTTTATGCAATTTGATGCGATGATGAGTCAATATTCAGTGCAAAGTATCAAACCGATTCTCGAAGCTCAAAACTATTTTATTTACAAACTAGATTGTTCGAGAGATATTAATTTTCAAGAAATCGGAGAAATCGCTTCCCAAAGAGATGAGATTGTTTATGCTCAACCCAACCATCTGATTGAAATGTTTTCAATTACACCGAATGACCCGAGATATTATGAGCAAGCCTGGACTTTTTCATGCATAAAAGCCAATCAAACCTGGGAATATGAAAAAGGTAATGAGCAGATAGTAATTGGTCTTGTTGATTCTGGAGTGGATTATAATCACATAGATTTGTTCCAGAACATCTGGCATAATGAAGGTGAGATAGGTATAGATAGTCAGGGGCATAACAAAAAAACAAATGGAATAGATGATGATGAAAATGGTTTCATCGATGATTGGCAAGGATGGGATTTTACAGATACACAAATAATCGATGCTCAAGGTGACTGCAAAGAAAGGGATAATGACCCAATGGATGATCTGGGGCACGGAACCCACTGCGCCGGTATAATGTCTGCAATAACAAATAACAATCTTGGCGTTGCTGGTGTGTCGTGGTTTAGTAGTATAATGAATTTACGTGCCGGTTTTAAGCTGGGGAATAGCGGATATCTGGAGGATGACGATGTAACATCTGCCCTGGTTTATGCAGCAAATAATGGTGCTCAAATTATCAACATAAGTTGGGGAGACCCTGAAATATCTCCAGTTATTAAAGATGCCTGCGATTATGCTTATTCTTTGGGAGTTGTTCTTGTTGCCTCCTCAGGAAATGACCCGGGAGGTTTGAATGACTATCATCTTTTTTATCCAGCAGTTCTGGAGAATGTAATTTCTATTGGAGCTATCGATGAGTCCAAAAATCGTTGCTCCTTTTCATGTTATGGGGAAGGATTGGACTTGGTTGCACCAGGTGCCTTGATTCTTAGCACTGCACTTGATAATGACTACGGAACAATGAGTGGAACTTCCATGTCGGCTCCGTTTGTAAGTGGTTCTCTAGCACTTCTTTTAGCTAATACCCCAACTTTAACAAATGAGGAAGTACTTTCCCTAATACATAATTCCTGTGATGATCTTGGAGAGGATGGTTATGATAATTATTACGGTTATGGAGTATAAATACTAATATTTTATTGCAAAATGCGGTTAATGGTGTTTTCCCAGAAGTTACAATTTCTTCTCCAGAAGCAGCACAAGGATTTAGTAATGATTTCCCGATTGTTGGAACTGCTTACTGTCCTGATTTTTTTAAATATACAGTTATGTATTCAACCGAATCTGCTCCTACCGAATATGATTGGCGAGATGTGATTACTCATAATCCACAACCCACACCCTATTATTCAGAAGTGCTTGCTGACACACTAACTTATTTTAACACTAGCGGTCAAGTTGATTCGACTTATTATATCAGACTGGCAACTTACGATGTTAATGGGAATAGATATGTTGATATTGTAAAAATCTATCTTGATAAAACTCCACCAGAATTTATCCCCGGCTCAATAGGAGATTGCAGACGATATGATTTTGACGAAAATAATTATTATATCCTGGCTGTAGCCAATGAACCAGTGCAATTTTGTGCAAAGTGTTTTTCCCCGGAAATAGATACCATCACAATTATCAATTCAAGGTATTCTACTTATACCGCCTTAAAATTGCCAGAATATCTACCTGAAGATGAGCTTTCTTATTTTGTCAAAATAAAGAACAAAGCAGGTTTGACTACTTGTAGTGAAATTTATGAAGATGAATTAAAAATAGAAAATTCAACCGTTCCGACTAATGGATTTAAAAAATATTTAGATTTTCCCCAACCAGGCTATCTATGCGGTGCTAAAGATATTAATAATAATGACAAGCAGGATTTGGTCTTTATGGAATTTCCAGAACAGGGAACTTATGGAACTGTAAATTTTTGTGAGAAAGAAGAAGGAAATCTTGTTTCTCAATACCATTTACCTACAAAATTTCAGCCATGGAGTCTGGGAGATACTAATGCAGATGGTAAATCTGAATTAGTTGGAAATATTGGCGATTCATTAATTGCTTTTGAAGCCCTCTCTCCCGAAACTTATCCAATGCTTAATTTCTATAAAAGTAATGACATTGATCCTCTCTATGGATGTGCATTGTATGATTTAAATGGCGATGGTAGAGATGAATTGCTTGTAAACACATTCCTCGACTCACAAAGAACTGCATATATGATTTATTTGCGTGTAGAAAATCAATTTGAATATAGCCAGAGTTGGCTTTTAAACAATACTTCAACTTACTCACGGAATGAATTAACCCCGCGCCCACAGTTCGGCTATCTTGACGGGGATGATAAAGTGGACATTTTATTATCTGACATAGATGGGGATATTCTCATATTTGAAGTTAAAAGTTTACCTTCCTCTGGAAATTGAATTGGTCGATTCTCTGCATATTCCCATAAGTCATGCGTATTATTCTGGAATTGGCGATATTACTGGAGATGGTGTCAATGAGTTTGTTGTTGGCGGTTATAATGATGATCTGATGAATCCCAATAACCAATTCTGGCTATATGGCGCATTTGCATCTTCTGGGGATGATGATTATTATCTCATTGATTATCTGGAAATATCTGGAGTAAATTCTTCTAATGGGATGTGCATCGCAAATGTGGATGATGATATTGCAGAGGAAATCATCATTACTGCAGCACCATACATTTATATTTTCGAGCTGCAAGACGAGAAATTTCAGGCTCAATGGGTTGGTAAATCCTACCGCTCCTATTATCCAGTTGCAACAGATTTTAATAATAATAATGATGGTATAAATGAATTTGCCTTCAATCAGTATGATGACCAGGATTCCCTTCGTCTGGTTATTTATTCCCTTGATGAAAATTTGCCGACAGTGTCAACTCCCCAGAATTTCCATCTGCATCCTCTTGATGGCAATGCAGTCAAACTTATGTGGAATGAGCAAGAAAATATTAATGGATTTAATATTTATCGAACCAGCTCATTTGATCCTACAGATTCTACCTCTCTGGAAAGTTCTGCTACTTCTTTTATCGATACAACGGTTCTCAAAGATAGCACCTACTTTTATCAAATTTCCGCATATTATGAGAATGAGGAGAGTTATCCAAGTTTGAAAAAAATTGCTATTCCTACTCATCCACCTGCTGTAGATTCAATCAAGATGATATCCTTAAATGCACTTAGTATCGATTTCACTACTCCACTCGATCAGTCAAGTACAATTTTAGCAAATTATCAAGTAGGTAACATTGAATATCCGGTATCAGCAATTCTTTCTCAGGGTAGTTCAAGAGTAATTCTGACTTTCGCTAATCTATTTGAGGAGGAATCTTCTCCTTATTTTATTCAGATTAAAAATATAAAAGGCTATCACCACACCCCAATGAATGATGAAGTGAAGGATTTTGATTTTCAGGAAGATGTGACACTTCCTTTTATTAGTAATTGCATATTTGAAGATATGAAAAAAGTTAAAATTATATTTAATGAATATATTCAAGAAGAATCTGCTGGGAATCCGGACAACTATGAATTACTTTTTCCAGAGGAATATAGCGACATCACTATTTCGTCTATACTTCATCATGAAGAAATTGTAGAGATTATTCTTTCTGAAAAATTAGAGCCAACCGGAGAATCTTATTTCATCAAAGTATTTAATATTAAAGATTTAGCAGGAAATCCAATTTTACCAGGAAAAAATCTTGTAAAAATATCTATTCCAATTAAAAATTTGAAATCTGTTTTGGTCGGACCTAATCCTGTAAAGCCATCTTGTGAAAAATTATATTTTCAGAATCTCCCAACTACTGGCGAAGCAGAAGTATTTATCTATAATTTTGCTGGAAATGAAATAAGAAGGTTGTCTAATTCTCAACTTTCAAAAGATTATAACACAATCTTGTGGAATATGAAGAATGCCTCAAATAGAGAAATTGCTTCGGGTATTTACTTTTATATTATAAAATATGAAGGCGATTATAAAAAAGGAAAAATTGCAATTATTAGATAAAAATTTTAAGGGCATAATATGAAGATATTGTATGATTGGAAAATAAGATTAAAGAAGGACTGCAAGGATTTTATCGAGAATAAAATCCCTGAAAAAGATTATGATTTTGAGATAATATACAATGCTTATCCTGTCAGGGTTGAGGGTGAAATTCCAGCAGAAGTTATTACTTATGTTGCAAAAAAAATGGCTAAAATTATTGCTGGGAACCCAGACCCCTACCTTGATTTTTTGAAATATATCAGAATTAATAAAGGAGTCAATGGTGTTAAAATTTATAATTTTATTATGAGGGATATTATCAAAAAAAATCCAGAAAAATATGATGAATTGCTGGAAGAAGTAATTAAAAATATGAGATTCGATAAGAGCTTGAATAAGATGTTCGATTTTATTGTTTTTCCCTTACTGAAAAAAAATCCTGAAAAATATATTGATAAAGTTATCGGATGGATTAATACAAAAAATCCGGGAATTATTAAAAATATCTTTAGAATCCTTTGCAGATACATAAAAATAAATAATGATAAAGCAAAAGAAATCTTTGAAAAATGCGAGTCCTTTTGGAATATTGATAATGATGAACTGCGGAACGGAAGTGAAAAACTTCTGAAAACCATCTATAAAATTGATGAAGAATATTATCAAGAAATTTACGAATCTTATAAATCCACTTACAATCCAAATTTCATTGAAATTCTGGCACATGCTATCTGTGAAAAAACTGAGATTATTGAACAAGATATTAAAAAATGGGAAAAAAGCGGTAATACCAAAATCAAAAGGGCCGGTAAGATTGCAAGAAAAAATTTAGCAAGACTAAAGTAGGAATAATGTAATAATTCACCCCCTAAGACAGATGTCAGAAATCAGAATTTACAATAGAGAGGGGGAAAAAATGAAAGCGACAATGCGCATTGTCGCATTCGTAAGAAAAAAATTATGACTCAAGATTATATATCAAAAAAAGGTTTGAAAAAGTTGAAGAAACGACTCAACCATCTGATCAGAGAAGAAAGACCAAAGATAATCCAGGAAATTGCTAAAGCAAGAGACCAGGGAGATTTGAGCGAAAATGCCGAATATACAGCAGCCAAAGAAAAACAACGTTTTATAGAAAACGAAATTATTAAACTAAAGATTAAAGCTGCAACTTTAAAAACTATTAAAAAAGATGATGTGAACAACAACGAAGTTCGGTTTGGTGCAGTGGTTGAATTGTTGAACCTGAAAACCAAAAAAAATGTGAAATACAAAATAGTTGGTGAGGATGAAACCGGTAAAGTTCGTAACGAAAGCGATAATGCGCATTATCGCATTCTACGAAAAATCTCCTGTAAAGCCCCTATATCCAAAGCTTTGTTGGGTAAAAAAATCGGTAATCGGGTAGAAGTCAAAATCCCGATTGGAAGAGCAAAATATGAAATTAAAAACATTAGTTATTAGGAGTTATTAGGAGGAATATGGCTAAATATAAAATTGCTTGGTTGCCAGGTGACGGTGTGGGAAACGATGTGATGGAAGCAGCGAAGATTGTTCTGGATAAAATTAATCTCGATGCAGAATATATTCACGGTGATATTGGCTGGGAATTCTGGAAAAAAGAGGGAAATCCGCTGCCCGAGAGAACTATCAAACTTCTGGGAAATGTTGATGCTGCTCTTTTTGGGGCTATTACTTCCAAACCAAAAGAAGAAGCAATTCAAGAACTAGCACCTGAATTGCAAAACAAAGGATTTACTTATTATAGCCCGATTGTGGGATTAAGGCAAAAATTTAATTTGCATACAAATCTCAGACCTTGTAAAGCATTCAAAGGTAATCCACTTAATTATCGCGATGATATTGACCTGGTAATCTTTCGTGAGAATACAGAAGGTTTGTATTCAGGAGTAGAATTCCACCCCCTTCCAGAAGAGGTTTTTTCTGCCCTAAAAAATAATCATGAAAAAATGGCTAAGTTTAAAAATATTGATCTTGATGACCTGGCTTTATCCTGTAGAATTTTTAGCAGAAAAGCATGCCAGAGAATTGTGCAAAATGCTTTCGAATATGCAAAAGAACAAGGCTACAAAACTGTTACTGTGGTTGAAAAGCCAAATGTGATAAGAGAAACCTCTGGCTTGATGGTGCGGGAAGCAAGAAAAATCGCAACAGAATATCCCCAGATCGAACTCTGGGAAACTAATGTCGATGCAATGGCAATGTGGCTTATAAAAAATCCACAGGACTACGGAGTGCTCGTTGCGAGTAATATGTTCGGCGATATTATTTCTGACCTCTCTGCTCAACTCGTGGGCGGACTTGGTTTTGCTGCAAGTGGAAATATCGGAGATAACCTCGGGGTTTTCGAACCTACTCACGGAAGTGCTCCAAAATATGCAGGTCAATACAAAGTTAATCCTACCGCTATATTGATTTCCACTAAACTTATGCTCGATTTCATCGGTGAAAAAGAAATCGGAGAAGCACTTTTTAAGGCAATTTCCATTGTAATCGAGGAAGGAAATATCCGTACTTATGACCTTGGTGGCTCTTCCTCTACTCTGGATGTGGCTGAAGAAGTAGCAAAAAAAATAATACTATAAAAAAAGGAATTTATATGACAAAAAAGCTGAACCCCAAAATTGGGGAACAGGAAAAAATCTGGAAAAGAAATTATTTTATAAAAAGAAAAATTTCTGGGAAGAAACTTCCAAACAAGAAAAAGATGCAGCACTCGAATTTTCCAAAAAATATATCGCTTTTCTTAATACAGGAAAAACTGAACGACTCGTCGTGAAAAATACAAAGAATATATTAGATGGAAATGGTTTTGCAAAATTTCAGAGGAAGGTTCCAAAAAATTCTAAAAAGATTTATCGCATCAATCGTGGTAAAAACATTGCCATCGCAAGATTGGGAAAAAAGATATTAGCAATGGCTTCAAACTGATTGTTTCACATATCGATGCTCCTCGTGTCGATTTCAAACAAATCCCATTGTATGAAGATTCTACTGCAAAATTGGTTATGGCTCATACGCATTATTACGGTGGAATAAAAAATATCAGTGGATGTCGATACCGCTTGCTATTTATGGAACTATTGTAAAAGAAGATGGAACAAGCATTGAAATTTCAATTGGTGATAAAAAAGATGACCCTGTTTTTACTTTTGCAGACCTTCTTCCTCATCTCTCCAAAAACAGTATAAGAAAAAAATCGGGGAAGCAATCGATGCCGAAAAATTAACATTGCTCTTCGGTTCCATCCCCTATCCTGATGAAGATGTAAAGGAAAAAATAAAACTCAACTGCCTTAAAATCCTCAATGATAAATATGGAATCACAGAGGAAGATTTTATCAGTGCTGAATTGGAAATAGTGCCGGCTTTTGAAGCAAAAGATGTGGGTATTGATAGAAGTTTGGTGGGCAGTTATGCTCACGATGACCGAATTTGTGCCTACACTTCCCTTAAAGCAATCATGGATGCAAAAAAACCTGAAATGACTTCTATTGTATTTCTCGCGGATAAAGAAGAAATTGGCAGCGAGGGTAACACAGGTGCAAAATCAAACTTTATCATCGATTTTATTTCAGACATAATTGTTCACTACGGATATGACCCCGGTAAAATCTTACTCAAAGTTTTACATAAATCACAGGTTTTATCCGCAGATGTTAATGTGGGAATCAATCCTGCATTTGCGAAAGTGCATGAGAAAAGTAATGCCGCATTACTCGGTTTCGGCGTTGCTTTAACCAAATTTACCGGCTCTCGTGGCAAAGGTGGTTCTAATGATGCGAATGCAGAATATATTTCAAAGATTCGTGCTTTGTTCAATAAAAATAATGTGATTTGGCAAACTGCGGAACTCGGAAAGGTTGATGAAGGTGGAGGTGGAACCATCGCAAAATTTATGGCTGAATATGGACCCGAGGTGATTGACTGTGGCACACCTATTCTTGCTATGCATTCTCCCTTTGAAATTGCAAGTAAAGCAGATATTTTTTCAACTTACAAAGCATATAAAGTATTCTTTCAATATTAAAGCAAAAAGGTAATTTAATGAATAATGAAGAATTAAAAATCATTGTCATTATACATTATAAATTATATATTCTACATTTTCAAAAAAGATAATTGTGAAAAAAATTGTTGGAATTTTTTGTTTGATTTTTGTGCTCTTTATACAGTGCTCGCAAACGAATAAATATCAACATATTAATTCAAGGGTACAAAAAAATAGGGAGAAAATCGACTCTTTGTATATCCAATTAATAAAAACACAAAAAAATATTGACAGAGTGAATGATTTGCTGGAAGAAAAAACAGAAAATATCCAGACAAAACTTGATACAAGAGAAATCACTAATTCAAAACTTTCTATTTTAGAACAATCTATTACAACTCTTCGGGCGAAAATTGAACAACAGGAAAAAACAATAGCAAAATTGAATAAAGCTGACACATCTTATACTTATCCTGCTATTGAGAATATGACTCCAGAGCAGATTTATCATCAGGCACTGGAATTATACGAGGATAAGAACTATCAGAAAAGCATTGATAAATTTTCTCTATTTCTGCATTATTATCCAGAAGATAATCTTGCTCAAAATGCCCAGTATTGGATTGGTGAATGCTATTATTGTCTGGATCAAAATCAAACAGCAATTTTCAATTTTGATAAAGTGATTCAAAATTATTCCTTCTCCAACAAAACCGTTGATGCCAAGTTGAAAATCGCTTTATGTTTAATTGGTATGAAAGAATATCAAGGAGCCTTGACTCAACTAAACGAGATTAAAGCCAATCATCCTGGTTATAACAAATTAAATATAGTTAAAGAAAAAATTGGTTGGCTGGAAAATCAATAAATTTACAATTATGAAAGTTAATTTATGAAAAAAAATATCCGATATTTTATAAAAGTATATCTTTGATTTTTATTGTTGGTATTATCATCTCTTGTGCTCATCAGATAAAGACCGATAATATGACAATTGCTCAGAAAATGCGGGCGGCTGACCAATTGTATGCTAAGGAAAAATATAATCAAGCTAAAGATGTCTATGAGATAATTACCTTTGAGAGTAGAGGTGATACATTAATAAAAAAAGCCCAGTTTCGTCTTGCTGGTTCCTATTATAAATTGAAATTATACGAAGATGCAATTTATGAATATGAAGAACTGCTGCGCCTTTATCCCCTTTCCCAACATGCACAGAACTCTCTTTTTATGCTGGGACAATGTTATTACAAATTATCCAATCCACCCGAGTATGACCAGACGGAAACAGAAGGAGCAATTGCATATTTCACTGAATATGTAAATGCTTACTCGGAAACAAAAAATACTCAAGAGGCTTATGAAATAATAGCGGAGTGTACGGACAAATTGTTTGAGAAAAAATACGAAAACGCAAATCTTTACTTCAAGATGGGGTATTACAATGCTGCACTGATGTATTTAAAAGAGATTTTACGCGAGGATAGAACTTCTGAAATTGATGAAAAAGCAACTGTTTTAACTGCAAAAGTTTATATTAAAAAAGAAGATTGGGATTCACTTAAAAATCTACTTGAAAGATTTAAAGAGAAATACGAGAAAAATATTTATATAAAAATCATTGAGGAACACCTTTCTGAAAAATGAGGAAGATAGGAATATTGGGAGGTACATTCGATCCTATTCATTTCGGACATCTGAAAATCGCTGATCAATGCAAAAAGAAATTGAATCTGAATTCGGTAATTTTTATCCCAGCTGGTAATCCACCACATAAAAAGCCGATTGCAAGTTATTCAAACCGAAAAGAAATGCTCGCCCTCGCTCTTGAAAATAAAAAAT
>AGBJ01000049.1_pt1 | contig 15861 bp, 13 predicted proteins | sample 768721 | NCBI WGS metagenome assembly AGBJ01 (sample SAMN00779238, study PRJNA67915) | hypersaline lake metagenome
GAAAAGCTTGAAGTTCCTTTAAAACAGCAGTTGGAAGCCATAGATGCAAAAGGCATCAGCAAACGGCATGAAAAGACCATTACCGGGATCATGGGAGCCAAAGGCGGTTTCGGACCGAGGGTTACGCTTGCAGGGGAAGGAGATAAGCCCTTCTTGCAAATGAATTCCAACAGCTACCTGGGCCTGTCAACCCAGAAAGATGTTATTCAAGCCGAAGAGGAGGCATCACGTAAATTTGGTACAGGACCGGGTGCCGTTCGTTTTATCAGCGGTACCTTTGCACCTCATGTGGCACTTGAAAAGAAACTGGCTGCCTTCTGCGGTAGAGAATCGGCTATGATCTTCAGCGCGGCTTATTCGGCCGTGATGGGTGTCCTCCCACAGCTTATTACAGAAGAGACGGTGGTCATCAGCGATGCACTGAACCACAACTGTATCATCAACGCCATCCGGCTGGCACACCCCGCTGAAAAAGCGGTATACCAGCACCTAGCTATGGAAGAGCTTGAAGCTGCCATCCAGCGATACTCCGGCAAATGCAGACGGATGATCATCGTTACCGACGGTATCTTCAGTATGCGCGGAGACCATGCACCCCTGAATGAGATCGTTGGGATCTGCAAAAGATATGAAGAAAAGTTTGAAGAGGGGATCATTACGGTGGTAGATGACTCACACGGTGTCGGAGCCTTCGGTAAAAGCGGACGGGGAACAGAGGAGGTGACCGGCACAAAAGTCGATATCCACATTGGAACCCTCGGAAAGGCTCTCGGTGTCAATGGCGGGTATGTGGCTTCCAGCGGAACCGTTATAGATTATCTGAGAGAGACAGCCCCCTTTTACATCTTTTCCAACCCGATTACCCCCTCTGAAGCAGCAGCGGCCATCCAGTCTCTTGATATCCTCGACAGCCCACGTGGGTTGAAGTTACTCGAAAAGCTTCGAAGACTCACGCGGCGGCTTGAAGAGGGACTAAGGGATCTTGGTTATGAAACCATACCAGGAGAGCACCCGATCGTTCCTCTTATGATCAGGGACACTGAAAAGACTTCCAGGATGGTGAAGCATCTTTTTGAAAACGGCATTCTTGCCACTGGCCTGAACTTTCCCGTGGTGCCAAAGGGCGATGAGGAGATCAGGTTTCAGGTCTCCGCCAATCATACAGAAGAAGATATCGATCACTTGTTGAGTGTTTTGGAGCGTTTTTAGGAAGGGCAGAGACTTAGAAGGATAATTATCATCGGCCATCCATATGTTCTTTGATAATTGCCATCATGTCTTCCATCGCATCACCGGCTTTTTTCTGAATGAAATGCTCAAAGTACTCATCTATATAGGTATGCGGATCAAATTTACTTGCTGTCTCTTGACGTTTGGGATCAATAAGTATGGAGTGTTTAAACTCTTTTGCAATGGGAACAATGTCGATCACCGTGCCACTGGTACCGATGGCAATGAAAAGTGTAGAGTGTCGGATAGCCTCTTGGATGTGTCTGTACTCTGGCGCCGCTTCTCCGAACATGACGACATTGTGACGGACCCTTTTATTTCCACAATGCGGACAAGACTCATGACCCCCTTGAGGTGCATAAGCAACATTAAACGTCTCTGTACACGCTTCACAGCGCAGGTCAGTGAGTGTACCGTGAAGGTGGATCACATCTTGGGCACCCGCTTTTTCCATAAGGTTATCAATGTTTTGGGTCAGATGGATGACCCTGCCGCGATAGTCCTGTTCAAGCTGGGCGAGTACCTTATGCGCAGAATTGGGCTCTTTGAATGCAAGGTCACGCCTTCTTTCGTTGTAAAAACGGGTGACATATTTGCGATCTTCGATCCACCCTTGCGTCGAGCAGACCTTCATCACATCATGGTTTTCCCATAGACCGTCATTGTCCCTAAAAGTATGGATGCCGCTTTCGGCAGAGAGCCCGGCACCGCTTAATATCATTACTCTTTTCATATTATTGATCCTCTCTACCTGTAGTCCCGGTTCCCAAAACTCCCTCCTGTCCTGATAAGAATTAAGTCTTATCAGGGTTTATATTAGACGAATATTCCATGGAAGTTGGACTGAACTTCATTGTGACGATCCTAAATACAAAAAGAACGGCAATAATTCCTAGTATGGATATTATTTTCATTAAATCAAATTTATCATTGACAATAAGCATAATATCACGGATAAAAAAAACAATTGTTGAATCGATCATTAATCTTAACTTGATCCGGTTTTCATCGCCAAAGAGAAATTCCATTAACATACGAACTAGTTCCAGAATAATGATAAATTCTAAAAGCGCTACAGCTAATTTGGCAAATGTATTGATATCGCCCAAGTCTTTAACTGAAATGAACAATAGTAAAGTGATAAAAAATTTAATGAAGTACGGTACTTTTTCAAGCGTAAAATATTTGTTCATAGTTACCCTGCTTTTTTTAACATTATACTATTTACTTAGTCATTTGCAGTTTATCATTATTCTGTATTTACCGATTCATGATTATAAGACAATTCTTTTGTACTTTTCTTTTGTCCTTTCATAGAGCAATCAGAAACTAGCCTGTATAATCTCATAGATAAAAACCAAAAAAATAAGGATAAAATTTATGTTAGAGTACGATAGAGAGCATATTCTTCATCCTTATGCACCTTCCAATCCACCCGCGGATATGACCTTTGTAAAATCAGCCAAGGGCGTCTACCTTGAACTGGAAGACGGAAAGAAGATCATCGATGCCATGTCATCCTGGTGGTCAGTCATCCATGGCTATAATGTAGAGGCTTTAAATAATGCTGCGGTAGAACAGCTTTCAAAAATGTCCCATGTGATGTTCGGCGGCATTACGCATGAACCGGCTATCAAGCTGGCAAAAACACTGATCGACATTACGGATCAATCTTTGGAGAGGGTGTTCTTCAGTGATTCGGGTTCTGTGAGTGTTGAGGTAGCTTTGAAAATGGCATTTCAATACTGGAGCTCACAAGGAAACAGTGAAAAAAGTAAGATCTTAGCCTTCTCCAAAGGGTATCATGGTGATACGTTCGGCGCGATGAGCGTCTGTGACCCTGTTACAGGGATGCACTCAGCCTTTGAGAAGATACTCCATAAAAATATCTTTGCAGAAGCGCCCGGGTGTGCGTATGATGAAGCGTGGGATGAGACGTACATCGCCGACTTTGCATCGAAGTTGGAAGAAAACCATAAAGAGATCGCTGCAGTGATACTTGAGCCCATCGTGCAAGGTGCGGGTGGTATGAGGATCTACTCATCCCATTTCTTAAGAGCGGTACGAGCGTTATGTGACAAGCATGATGTGCTGTTGATACTCGATGAGGTCGCTACAGGGTTTGGACGAACAGGCAAATTGTTTGCCTACGAGCATGCCGATATCTCCCCGGATATCTTATGTGTGGGCAAGGCACTCACAGGTGGGTACATGTCACTCGCAGCGACACTCACGACTAAAAAAGTGCTGCGTGGCGTGGAGTCAAACGGCAATGTGTTGATGCATGGGCCAACCTTTATGGCCAATCCATTGGCGTGCAGTGTTGCCAATGCAAGTTTAGAGTTACTGCTAAACTCTCCCTGGCAGCAAAGGGTGTTAGGCATAGAGGCACAACTCAAAGAGGAGTTGGCTGCGTGTAATGACCTTGATATTGTGAAAGAGGTGCGTGTGTTAGGTGCAATAGGGGTGGTGGAACTCCATAGAGATGTAGATCTGGCATGGATGACACCGAAGTTCATTGAAAAAGGTATATGGATCAGACCGTTTTTAAATCTTGTCTATATCATGCCGCCATACATTACTTCCAGTGAAGCGTTAACGCAAATCACAGAAGCGATCTATGATGTCGTAAAAGAGTTTGAGTCTTCCAGACAGAGCGTCACATAAACAAACTAGTAATTTAAGAGAGTGTTACCATGGTACCTGCATAAAAGTATGGTCCCAGTCCTACTGTAAATATCAGGTCTCCGTAGAGTGCATGTGCGACTGAGACCACGAGTGTAGAACGTGTTCTCTCATAGATGGAAGCAAATAGAAACCCTCCCGCAACAGTAAGTCCGACCGCTACCCAGTTTTGAAAAATGATATGCATATAGCCAAAGAGCAGGGCATTGACAGTGATCATCTGCCATTTCTTTTTAAAGAACATCCTGTAACGATGAAAAAAGAAGGTTCTGTAGAGCAGCTCTTGGGGATAGACAGAAATAAGCGGATAGAGGATCATGATTGATATCCAAAACATAGGATTTTCTTCGATGAGTGAAAATAGATGATCAGGAATGAACCAGGAGACCAGAGCTATCATCACTGCTGCAATGAGGATAAACTGTATTAACAGGTTTTTATAATTTTTTTTGAGCGCAGATACACGCCAAAGAGTGTCTCGGTCAAAGTTTTTGTCTTTGAAAACAGCCCAGATACTCAAGAAAGTGATGATCCATAAAATGGGAATAACAGGCAGTGGAAGCAACGCATAGATGAGGGCTGGTACAAGAATGAAAATACCCAGCAGTTCACAGATAAGATAGAATCGTGATCGAATAAGTGATGCGTATATACTGGTGTTATCCATAAAAAACCTTTGTATCTTTTCTAGGGTAGATTATACCTAAGAGTAATTTCATTTTATAACAGGGTAGTATTTTAATCGCCGGTTTTTTTATCAGTAACAGTACGTTAGTTAGTAGACTATTGATTAAAATATAAACATACCTATGATGACCCTGCACTCTTGTTACGTTATACTTAGTAACAATGATAAAAGAAAAAACACTAATCTTTACAGATCTTGACGGTACGCTGCTTGATCATGCTACCTACAGTTTTGAGGCAGCAGTACCGATGTTGGATTTCATAAAGAGACATACCATTCCTTTGATCATAGTTACCAGCAAAACCAAAGAGGAAGTACTGCGTATACAAAAACTTCTAGGTTTGAAGGCACCTTTTATCGTTGAAAATGGTGCAGGGATCTTTATACCTTCTAAAGAGGGCTATGAGAAGATAGCTATGGGATTTGACTATGTGTATATACGGTCCTGTTTTATGAAATACGCCAGATCTGTACCCATACTAGGTTTTTTTGATATGACAGATGAAGAGGTGGCTAAGTATACAAACCTAAGCATAGAAAATGCTTCTGCCGCAAGAAAAAGAACCTTTACGGAGCCTTTTATCTTACATGATGAAAGGAGATTGGACGAACTCCGAAACATGGCAAGTGAAGATGATCTTGACATTGTAAAGGGAGGGCGATTTTATCATTTGATCACTAAGGGTCAAGACAAGGCAAATGCGATCAAGTATCTCATACAAAAGTATGAAAAAGACAGTGATGGAGATTTGAAAACGATAGCACTGGGTGACAGTGCCAATGACTTAAGTATGCTTCAGAGTGTAGATATACCTGTATTGATCCCGCACCCTGACGGTTCTTTCTTGGAGTGTACTATTGAAGGGGTAAGCAAGGCACCTTTTCCCGGTCCTAAAGGCTGGAATGCTGTCTTGAAGGAGTTTTTTGATGTCAAATAAAACCTTGCTAAATAATGTCTTTAACCAACTTCTCGAAGAGATAACCCCACAAAATCTTATAGCAGACTCTTGCCGGTTGGACGGGCATAAGATGACTGTTTTAGGGCAGACCTATGATTTGGATGCCTATAAGAATGTTTATCTTCTGGGTTCGGGAAAGGCCGTCGTTCCAATGGCACTGGAAGTTGAAAAACGTGTAAAACCATTTTTAAAGAAAACGTTGCTCATCGGTCCTTATGATACGCAGGATACATTTGAGAACGGCATCTATATGCAAAGTACGCATCCTTTGCCATCCCAAAAGAGTGTAGATGCCGCAAAAGCACTGCAAGAGATGCTGCAAGCGTTGGACACAGAGGATCTTTTTATCTATCTATTGTCCGGGGGAAATTCTGCTTTAGTGGAATGGCCTGAAGAAAATATCAGTTTAAACGAATTTCAAGAAGCGACGAGACTGATGTTGCACAGTGGTATGCCCATAGAACAAATCAATAGTGTGCGAAAGCATTTGTCTCAGGTAAAAGGGGGAAAACTGGCTCAACAGACTAAGGCCAAGGGTATAGTTCTGGTTCTTTCTGATGTGATAGGCGATGATCTCTATGCTATAGGATCTGCGCCATTCTATGGTGATACGACTAGTTTCAAAGATGCAATAGGTGCACTGAATACCTATGGGATCTTTGAGAGAATGCCTAAAAATATTCAAACTTTTTTGAACGAGGGTAAAGCGGGTATGCATGCAGAAACGCCGGAAAAACCTTCTGAACATATGGATCATTACATACTGGGCTCCAATAGCATCGTGCTTGAAAAAGCGCAGAAACTACTTCAAAAGGAAGGTATTGATACCAGTATCATAGAGGAGCCTCTTCGGGGAAACACAAGTGAACTGGCAAAAGAACTTGCAAGGTTCAGTGTATGTCATCAAGAGACAAGCCATGCGTATATTTTCGGAGGTGAACTGACTGTTACTGTAAAAGGTGAAGGTAAAGGCGGTCGGAACCAGCATTTGTGTTTAGACTTATTAACGCAGTTTGATGGGTCATGCGACGTTACATTCTTGAGTGCTGCAACGGATGGTATTGACGGAAATTCAAATGCGGCAGGAGCCATTGTTGATATACATAGTCTTGTTTATGCAAAAGCACACCATATTGATCCTCAACATTATCTTGAAAGTTTTGATTCAAACAGTTTTTTTGAACAAACAGGTGAATTGCTGATCACTGGCCCCACACATAACAATCTACTTGATATCATGATCATGCTTATCGAGCCCAATCCAACACAAAGAGAGACAGATGGCTGATTTTTTTCAAAATGGGGTGATCACAACACTTCAAAAACTAGGCGAACGTACACTGGAAGATATAGAAATCGAGCTTGAATCCTATGCAGATCGCCATAATATGGTTTTATTGCTGCCCGCACTCTATTCTGAGTTTGAAACACCTGCCATGCATAAGATCATTGAGGAACTTAAGCATGTGCATTACCTGCATAAGATCATCTTGGGACTTGACCGTGCCACCAAAGAACAGTTCGAGGAGGTAAAAAAACTGATGTCGGTTCTGCCTTGTCAAGTAGATGTGCTTTGGAATGACGGTCCTCGGATCCAAGAGCTCTATGCCGATCTTACCGCAGAAGGATTTCCCGGTCTTGATACCCCGGGAAAGGGGCGTAATGTCTGGACGATGATAGGGTATGGCTTAACGGATCAAAACTCTTATGCGTTCGCACTGCATGATTGTGACATAGTGAACTACTCCAGGGAGATTCCCGCACGACTCTTTTTCCCTATTGTGCATCCTGCACTGGATTTTGAGTTCAACAAAGGCTTTTACTCGCGTGTGACGCATAAGCTTCATGGCCGTGCAACACGACTGCTTTATGCTCCACTGGTACATGCTTTGGGCAAAGTCTTTGGCAAAAGTCAGTACCTGGATTACATGGAGAGTTTCAGGTATGCGCTTTCGGGTGAATTTGCCTTTATCCGTTCATTGGGGAGGGGTATTGCTATTTCTCCAACCTGGGGACTGGAAGTCTCAACGCTTAGCGAAGTCTATAAAAATACGTCAAACCGCCGTATCTGTCAGACAGAGATCATGGAAACCTATGAACATAAACATCAGGAACTGGGTTCACAAAGTTCTGGTGGCGGTATCTACAAGATGGCCAATGATATAGCCAAAACACTTTTTAGGGTAATGGCACAAGAAGGGATCGTGTTTTCTGAAGCATCCTTTAAAACCCTACAGGCTACATATTATCAAGAAGCACGGTTTGAGATATCAAAACATAATGCATTGAGTAAATTAAATGGTTTGGAATATACACGTGAGAAAGAGATCAATGCAGTGGAAACCTTTCAAGGAGCCATCAAGGAAGCAACTTTGGAATATTATGAAGATCCTATGGGAATACCGGCATTGTCTCCCTGGATCACGGTACGTTCGGTGATGCCTGATTTCTCAGCCAAGTTTGCAAAATATGTACAAGAGGACAACCAATGAAACATATTTCAGACCCCGAACATACTATCAATAAACGTCTTCATAGACTCTACCCGGAAGAGATAGCCCAAAGAGCGGTGAATGATATTATTGACTTGATCTTTAAGTATAAGCAACGTATAGAGTCACAAGAATATCACCTTAGTGAGAAAGATATCATTTTGATCACGTATGGTGACCAGATGAACCGTGACCATGAGCCTTCACTGAAAACCTTAAATGATTTTATGAATAAATATCTCCATGGCGTGATCAACTCTATTCATATTCTGCCTTTTTATCCCTCATCGTCTGATAGCGGATTTTCAGTGGTGAACTACAGTGCAGTCGATCCACATATGGGATCATGGCGGGAGATAGACAGTATCAGTTCGAACTACAGGTTAATGGTAGATGGTGTGATCAACCACACGTCACAATTTTCCGATTGGTTTCAGGCATATCTGGATGGTGATGAGTATTTTAAGGATTTTTTCATCGAGATGGATCCAAGTGCTGACCTCAGTAAGGTGGTACGTCCCCGTTCCACCCCACTGCTCAGTGAGTTTGTAGATAGTGAGGGAAAGATCCATCATATTTGGACGACATTCAGTAAGGATCAGGTAGACCTTAATTACAAGAACCATAGAGTATTGAGAAATGTACTCGATGCACTTTTTTACTATATTGAAAAAGGTGCCACACTGATCCGTTTGGATGCAATAGCCTTTATTTGGAAGGAAGTCGGAACGGCGTGTGTCCATTTACCGCAAACGCATGAACTCATTCAACTGATGAGAGAGGTGCTGCATGAAGTGGCACCTGAAGTGATCATTATTACAGAGACGAACGTGCCTCATCATGAAAATGTCTCTTATTTTGGAAGCGGGGACGACGAAGCGCAGATGGTGTACAACTTTGCACTGCCGCCATTGTTGGTACACTCCATACTGCATGGAGACACAAAGAGATTGACAAACTGGGCCAATACACTGATTTTACCCAGCAACAAAGTATGTTTTTTCAACTTTACTGCAAGTCATGACGGAGTAGGGGTACGGCCTGTGAAAGGCATTCTCAGTGATGAGGAGATAGATTATCTTGTTTCACATGTACAAGACCATGGCGGGCTGGTCTCTTTTCGTTCAGAAGAAGATGGGTCAGAAAGTCCTTATGAGCTCAATTGCAGTTATATTGACATCTTGACCCATCCGGACGAAGAGGACAGGTTGCGTATCAAACGTATGCTGCTTTCTCAGGGTACGGTTTTGGCTATGCCGGGTGTTCCGGGTATCTATTTTCATTCATTGATAGGGGCACGCAATTATCATGACGGTGTAAAACATACAGGTATAAACCGTACGATCAACCGAGAAAAATTCAATATTGATTGGCTGGAAAATGAGCTTTCAGAGCAAAGTAATTTATCTAAGATCATATTTGACAGTTATAGGCGCCTTATATCTATCCGTATCAATGAGAGAGCATTTAATCCATTTGGCCAGTTTTCTTTTTTTGAACTTGACCCTAGACTTTTTGTAATAGAACAGTCATGTAGTGAAAATAAAGAGGATGTGCTAGCCATACATAATTTCTCTAACGAACAAGTGAAATGTACACTGCCGGATGAGATCACGCTGCCCAGGAAAGACCTTCTTTCTTCTTATGAAGTAAATGAAACACGTGAGGTACAGCTTGAACCGTATCAAATGATGTGGCTTAAAGGCAGTCTTTGAAGTCTAAAAATAGAATGATAACACTAATAAATTTAACATAAAAAAGGAAAGAAAAATGATACATACATGTTTATTCCCAGCAGCAGGGTATGGGACACGATTTTTACCTGCGACCAAAGCGATGCCCAAGGAGATGCTGCCTGTGCTCACCAAGCCGTTGATCCAGTATGGGGTAGAAGAAGCGATAGAAGCAGGATGTGACATTATGTCTGTGATCACAGGACGCGGAAAACGTGCGATTACAGACCATTTTGATATCTCCTATGAATTGGAACATCAGATCAAAGGCTCATCCAAAGAAGCACTTTTAGGGGACATTCGCCATATCATTGAAACGTGTACCTTTACATATACGCGTCAAAATGAGATGAAAGGTTTAGGGGATGCGATCTATAAAGGTAAGGTACTTGTTGGATCTGAAAATCCTTTTGCCGTTATTCTTGCAGATGACCTTTGTGTGAATCCTGATGGTGATGGTGTCTTGAAGCAGATGGTGAAACTTTATGAAAAATACAAATGTTGTATCGTGGCGACTATGGAAGTACCTATAGAAGAGGTACATAAGTATGGGGTGATAGAGGGGAACATGATAGAAGATGATATCTATATGGTGTCAAATATGGTGGAAAAACCTGATAATGACAAAGCCCCCACCAACCTTGCCGTTATCGGCCGTTATATCCTGACTCCGGATATCTTTAAAGTGATCGAAAAGACCAAGCCGGGTAAAAATGGTGAACTTCAAATTACAGATGCTTTGTGTGAACAGGCGAAAAATGGCATGGTGATCGCCTATAAATTCCAAGGCAAACGTTTTGATTGCGGTAGTGTAGATGGTTTTGTGGAAGCAACGAATTATTTTTATGAACAGAGTCAGGAGGAAAGCAAGTAAATGCATTTGAAGAGATGTTACGCGGTATGAAGGTAAAAGTTTCTTTGAATCCTGAGATTGCTTTGCTGGGTGCTGCACATTTTGCGCTAGATAGACTGTAGCCTATGTTCTCTATTTCTCAGTGACTAAAATATAATCATCAAATTGATCAGTTAGACTTCGTATTGCGTTATACTGATCAAAATCACTAATCATACAGAAAGAAGATGATGATGAATGAAATAAAAAATATATGTGATATTATTATTTTTGGAGGTCACGGTGATCTTGCTTTTAGAAAGTTGATGCCAGCACTTTACCATCTTAGCAATGACGGTTACCTGGATGAAAAGAGTCGCATCATCACGGCGACAAGAGATCCTGTGAATCTAGAGGCACATTGTACTCTTGTCAGATCCAAGCTAAAAAAGTTTTTACCGGATAAGACTTTTGAAGAAGAAAAATTCAACCATTTTAAAAAACAACTCGAAGTCGTTATCATAGATTTTGAAGAGGATGAAAGTTATAGTGGACTGAAAGAACTTCTTACGTTGTATGCTGAGAGGGACAGAGTCAATTATCTCTCCACTGCACCTGATTTTTTCGGTCCAATTTGTAAGTCTTTAAGCCAATGGGGACTTATAAGCCCACAAAGCCGAGTAGTACTTGAAAAACCTATCGGTCGTGATCTTCAATCCTCCCGCGTGATCAATAGGGAGGTTCTGAAGTATTTTGAAGAATCACAGATCTATCGTATTGACCATTATCTAGGTAAAGATACGGTACAGAATATTATGGCGCTTCGTTTCTCCAACCGTTTTTTTATGCCGCTTTGGGATGCGAACAATATTGACCATGTGCAGATCACCGTAGCCGAGAGTGTAGGGGTCGAAGGAAGATGGGGGTATTATGATGATTACGGGGCTATGCGTGATATGGTACAAAATCACTTGATGCAGCTGCTTTGTCTTGTGGCGATGGAACCGCCATGTTCACTTGATGCAGACAGTGTACGTGATGAAAAAGTAAAAGTATTACGTTCACTTCGCAGGATGACTCCGGGGGATATCGAACAAAAGACGGTCCGTGCACAATACGCCCATGGGGCAAGTAACGGTGAACCTGTCCCAGGCTATCTTGAGGGAGAGGGTATGGAAGGGAGCAACACAGAAACCTTTGCCGCCCTTCGCGTAGATATAGATAACTGGCGTTGGAACGGCGTTCCCTTTTATCTTAGAAGCGGTAAACGAATGAGACAGAGAAACTCAGAGATCGTGATCCAGTTTAAAACGATCCCTCATTCTATTTTTGTGAACCAGGGCAAATGCATCTCTGAAAATAAACTTGTCATTTCGCTGCAGCCCAAAGAGAGTATTCTCCTGCAGCTTATGAACAAGGTCCCTGGGTTAAGTGAGCAGATGAGGTTACAAAAGGTAGAGCTTGAACTTAATACCCCACTCAATATGACACATAAGCCAGATGCGTATGAACGATTGTTGTTAGATGTGATCCGTGGCAATCCGACACTCTTTATGCGTTTGGATGAAGTGGAAGCGGCATGGAAATGGGCTGATATTATTTTGGACAGTTGGGCAGAAGACGCTGTTCCTATGAAAAGTTACAGTGCAGGAACCGACGGTCCGAGTGCTGCTGTACAGCTCATCGCACGCGATGGCAGGAGTTGGCATGATGAGTAGAACACTTCATACGTTCCAATCACAGGATGCTTTGATAGAAGTACTCAGTCAAAGCATTATCAATCAACTTCAAGAAGCGATCGACAGAAGAGGGAAAGCCTCCTTACTCGTTTCAGGAGGGAATACACCTAAACCACTCTTTAAAAAACTTAATGAGGCTTCTCTTGACTGGGAAAAGGTCACGGTAGGTCTTTGCGATGAACGATGGATCCCCTCTTCAGATACAAACAGCAATGAAAATCTTGTGAAAACCTATTTATTACAAGGGCAGGCAAGCAAGGCGAAATTTGTAGGCATGTATAATGAATCATTAGATGTACAAATGGCAGAACAATGGTGTACACAAAGGATGAAAGAAACACTGTTCCCGTTTGATGTTGTGGTGCTAGGTATGGGAAATGATGGACATACGGCTTCTCTTTTCCCTGACAATGGTAAATTGGAACAGGCCTTTGATCTTGATAATGAAGCGCTGTGTATCGCTATTGAACCTGTCGCAGCACCTTATAGGCGTATGAGCCTGACACGTTCAGCGATCTTGAGGGCCAAGCACATTTACCTTCACTTTGAGGGGAAAGAAAAAATGGCTGTATACGGAGATGCTATTACCGGAGAGGATATGTATAAAATGCCAGTACGTTCGGTTTTAAATCAGGATATAAAAGATGTTGAGGTCTATTACGCATGAATGAAACTATCCAAAAAGTAACAGAGAAGATCATGCGCCGTTCAGCTAAAAGCAGAGCGGTCTATCTTGATCGTATTGCAAAGGCCAAAGGCTATGGGGTCAACAGGAACAAACTCGGATGCAGTAATCTTGCTCATGCTATGGCACCTATGGATGAGAGCGGAAAAAGATCACTTTCAGCTATGGCAAGCCCCAATATCGCTATTGTCACTGCATACAATGATATGCTCTCAGCCCATGAGCCTTATAAACTCTATCCTGGTCTGATCAAACGAACGTTGATGGATCTTGGTGCAACTGCACAAGTAGCAGGGGGTGTTCCTGCCATGTGTGATGGGGTTACACAGTCTCAACCAGGAATGGAGTTAAGCCTTTTCAGTCGGGACAACATCGCGATGGGAACGTCCATTGGGCTTTCGCATAATGTCTATGACGGGGCACTCTACCTGGGTGTGTGTGACAAGATCGTCCCGGGACTTGTGATCGGTGCTTTGGCATTTGGTCATCTTCCCGGGCTGTTTGTTCCTGCAGGTCCTATGCCTTCAGGTATAAGTAATGCCCAAAAAGCAAAAGTTCGTCAAGAGTTTGCACAGGGTAAAGTGAGTGAAAATGCTTTATTGGAAGTAGAATCTGCCTCGTATCACAGCAGCGGTACCTGTACCTTTTACGGCACGGCGAACTCCAATCAAATGTTACTGGAAATGATGGGACTGCAACTTCCCAACAGCTCTTTTGTCAATACCAATACACCGCTTAGAGAAGCTTTGACCGCGCATGCGGCAAAAACAGTTTTGAGTATGACGGATCTACAGGGAACCTATAAACCTATAGCCGAGATCATCAATGAAAAAAGTTTTGTGAATGCCATCGTCGGATTGATGGCAACAGGAGGCTCAACAAATCATACGATCCATCTTATAGCTATGGCAAGAGCTGCAGGGATCATACTCAACTGGAATGATTTTGATGCGATTTCCAAAGTGACTCCTTTGTTGTGTAAAATGTATCCTAACGGTCAGGCTGATGTGAACCATTTCAGAGAGGCAGGCGGTATGAGTGTCGTGATCTCCCAACTTCTTGATGCGGGGCTTGTACATAACGATGTAGAAACGATCGTCGGAAAAGGATTAGATGCCTATATCGCAGAACCAAGTCTGATGAATGGAAATGTCATATTTCGTGAAGGTCAAAAAACTTCCAGAGATGAAAACGTCATTGCAAGTCATGAAACTCCTTTTAGTGTAGAAGGCGGACTTAAACTGCTCAGTGGCACTATGGGACGGAGTGTGATCAAGACTTCTGCGTTGAAGCCCGAACAGTTGGTCATTGAGGAGGAAGCTATCGTGTTTGAATCTCAAGAGTCTTTGCAGGCTGCCTTTAAACAGGGTGAATTGGAAAAAGACTTTATCGCAGTGGTACGGTATCAGGGGCCTAAAGCCAACGGAATGCCTGAACTTCATGGACTTATGCCGCCTTTGGGTGTGCTTCAGGACAAAGGATTTAAAGTGGCAATCATTACCGATGGACGTATGTCCGGTGCTTCAGGAAAAGTGCCTTCAGCTATTCATTTTTCTCCAGAAGCCCTTGATGGCGGGTTGCTTGCAAAGGTTAAAACGGGAGACACTATCCGCTTTGATGCCCAAAAGGGCGAGATCTTGCTTTTGGTCGAAAAAGAGGAATTAGCATCACGCCCGATAGATGTACCGGACCTCAGTGCCAATAGACATGGTTTTGGTCGAGAACTTTTCGTCTCTGTACGTCAAAGTGTAGGGTCAGCAGAAGAGGGTGCCAGTCTATTTGATGTCAGTGGAGAGGAGCGGGCATGACAGCGAAAGAAGTGATGGAGATATCACCTATAGTTCCTGTGATAGCACTGGAACATGCAGAAGATGCCTTGCCCCTTGCGGAAGCTCTGTTAAAAGGGGGTATTGCTATTATGGAGATCACCCTTCGTACAGAGGCAGGATTGAAAGCCATAGAATCTATTTCCAAGGCAATCCCCCAAATGCATGTGGGTGCAGGAACGGTGCTCAATGCAAGTGACTTTCAACAGGCTGTGGCCCATGGTGCAGAGTTTGTTTTCAGTCCTGGTATCAGTGAAGAACTGATGCAGATCTCAACGGAATCAGGTATTGCTCTGATTCCTGGGGTGGCTACCGCTTCTGAAGTCATGCTGGCCAAAAACAACGGATTTGAACATTGTAAACTTTTTCCAGCGACCGTAGCAGGCGGGGTGGATATATTAAAATCTTTTAGCGGTCCTTTTGCTTCCATGCGTTTTTGTCCCACAGGAGGAGTGAACCTAACCAATGTAAATGACTTTTATTCACTCCCGAATGTGCTCTGTATAGGAGGAAGTTGGATCGTTCCAAAGGGAGCGATACAAAAGAGGGATTTTCACGAGATCACAAAACTTTGCAAAGATGCAATGAATATAATAAATCAAAAAAGGTAGCAGCATGAAAAATACACTCTACTTCAGTTCAAATAATAGAAAAGAGGAACAAAAAGCATTTGAAGCCATCAAGAAAGAGCAGGAAACTATCGGATATTATGCACTTCCTGAGCAGGATATAAACCCGATACTAGAGTATTGCAGTGCGCTTTCTGAAAAGGTGGAAACGATCGCTGTTATCGGTATAGGAGGGAGTTCCTTGGGAGCGAAAGCCGTCTATGAGTTTATAAAACCGGTAAAGGATCTTCCTAGAAAACTTTATTTCTTTGAAAGTACGGACCCTATTAATATTACAGATCTGCTTTCCAAATTTGATGTCAACAAAACCCATTTTCTGGTCATCTCCAAATCAGGCAGTACTGTGGAGACTTTTTCTATTTA
>AGBJ01000050.1_pt1 | contig 15739 bp, 16 predicted proteins | sample 768721 | NCBI WGS metagenome assembly AGBJ01 (sample SAMN00779238, study PRJNA67915) | hypersaline lake metagenome
GCTTGTGTAACTTTGTTATCATCCCAGCCAACAATGGAAACACCATGATTTGGTTGTAAGGTGTTTGAAGGTGGTTGATAATGAATATAATTGCTCATAAACTGACCATCATAACAAATGCATGTTGCCATAACTCCGTAATCCATTATCGTATTTTTGATAATATCGATATTTTCCAAATCTTCACCAGCCACAAACCACTTGATACTGCGAGGGTAATAGAGGTGATAACTTGGCTCATATCTTTCCGGTGGGTTGGAGTAGGACTGACCATCAATATCACGCACAGCACCTTCTCCGCGTGTAAGATAAGCAGAGGTAACAAGGTAATCACCACCCTGATGAACTCCAATCCGTTCCCAGTGGGAGGATCAATATCATCGTTGTTGAACTGGTTAAATCCATTCCACCAGTCAAGATGATATTCAGCAAGATTGGGTTCACCGACTTCTCCGGCAGCTGTCCACACACCTGTAATCATAAGATTGCCTTCCATAGCAGACATAGCGCCAAATGTCCAACAAGTTCCACCTTGCTGACTTTTCACAGAAGTTACATAATTTTCTCCATTCACATCGCGTAAATCAAAGCTTGTGGGGGGTCTGCAAACAGAGAAAAGGTAAGAATTATTAATAAAATTAGCATTGAAATCTTTTTCATAATACACTCCATAATTATTATTTTACAGCAGTTTTTGCCTTTTGATTAAATAGGCGAAAAGTGCTTTTTCGTAATTTGTGCTCGTATTAATTGGCACGTAATCAATAAATGCATTTCTGCATTTTCCTGTAAAGTATTTCCTCATTTTTTTTATTTTTTCTAAATAAGGTTTCTTGATCTCCCAGGGATGAGTTACAATTTCTTCTCCTGTTTCCATATCTACAAATCGTGTTTTTTTATTATACTTAAAATTCAACTCCTGTGTATCCAAAATATGAAAAACCACAACCTCGTGCTTATGGTGGCGAAAATGTTGTAAGCCACTCATAATTTCCTCTGCATCATCAAGCAAATCTGAGATAAGAATAATTAATCCGCGTTTTTTAATTCTTTCTGCGAGATTGTGTAAAACATTTGATGTTTTTGTAATATCGTGAGCAACTAGCGCATCCATTTCTTGAAAAATTGTATTAAGATGAGGTTTTGCAGAGCGAGGTGGAATATAGCGGTGAATCTCCCGAGAAAAGGAAAGAAGTCCCACAGCATCCTGTTGGTTTATCATCAGGTAAGACAAAGCAGAGGCGAGAGTTTTTGCATATTCAAGTTTATTTATTTTCTGGGAAGTAAAAGCCATTGATTTACTGCAATCAAGAAGAATGTAGGCTTTCAAATTTGTTTCTTCTTCAAATTTTTTAATAAAATATTTATCGGATTTCCCATAAACTTTCCAGTCAATATGCTTGATCGGGTCACCGGGAAGATATTCTCTGTGTTCCAGAAATTCCACACTAAATCCGTGAAAAGGAGACTTATGCAAACCGGTGATAAATCCTTCCACAATAAGCCGGGCTCTAATATCAAATCTTTCTAATTTTGCAATGAATTCAGGATTCAAAAAGTCATCTTTATTCATTTCTCAACTTTCCTATTTTAAAATTTTCTTGCCTGAATATGCAATTATCATTTCAATAACCAGCAGGGCAAGTACTATCCAGAGAATAATTTTCCAGAGTTCATAACCATAGCGGGAAGTCAAGATGTTTTTTCGCCAATTATCTTTTAAGAAATGCAATTTGGGATTTTTCTTTTGCAAAATTTCAATTTGTGATTCTGACAAAATAGATAGATCACTTTCTTCCCGCGAGACATTAAATGAAAAAACTTGCACAAGATTTCCTTTTTGTAAAAGAAAATATTGTCCTTGCTGATTTGTGTTTGTAAATTCTTCCCCTGTTTCTTCAGTAAGCAATGGAATTTCTTTACCATCAGGAATTTTACATTCTAATATGCCTTTTTCTGGAATTGAAAAAGGAGTTCCTACTTCGAAGCTGTTCAATTGGGAGCGCTCCTTACCGAGAAAATTTCCAATATTATAAATCAATACCGGAAATACAGTTTGGAATCCAATATTCGACCAATTCTCATTGAAATCAATTGCGGTTAACATCAATTTATCTTTTATTAACAATAAAGGAAAATCTTTTGAAGTGCTCAAAAGAGGTGTAAAACCGGGTGCTTTTATTTTCCAAATCTTATTTATATGAATTAAGTTGAACAAATTTTCCGTAAATATTGAACAGATTGGATGGAGTTTATTTACAAAATCGATCTTACTCGGTTCTGTAACGATATGTTCAAAAAATATTTTCTTTTTGCCAAGCCAGTTCTGTAATGTTATATTCTTTCCGAGTTCATTACCCGGAATGATGAGAATAGATTTGTTATTTTTTAATACTCTCTCTGTAAAAAGTTCGAGCTTTTCGGAAAAATATTCCAGACCAGAGAGGATAAAAAGTTGCTCTTCTTTCAGTAAATGCCAGGATAGTTTATTGGGGGAGATTTTTTCCCAGGAACTTGCGGTAATAATATCAAGTATTGTAGATAATTGGGGAGACAATTTCACATCTGAAATCACAGCTATTTCTGGAATTTGTTTTTGAGAAAAACTGAAATAAAAACGGTTGTCATCAGGTAATAATTTATCTTTAAATTTACGGAGCCAAAATAAATCTTCTCCTTTTTTATATTCAACTCAAAAGTTACAGGTTTGCTTTGAAATGGTTGCAATGAAATAACTTTTTCCGCTTCTGTAATATTATTAATTTGCAGTGAAACAATTATGGTTTCTCTTTCTTTGCTGGAATAATTTTTTATAATTGCTCGCACTTGGGGAATGGAATTTTTCGTAAGCAAAGCAGGGACATACATGGCAGATTGAAGAGCAATATTTATTTTCTCTTCTCTGGTTCTTATAGGAATTATAAAAATATCAGTAGTTTGTTTCTCCTCTCCGCCAGCTCCTAAAACGGAGTCGCGATAAATCGGGACTGGCGGATTCTTCCACGGTCTATTTTGGTTATCTGTAATCAGATAAATTTCTTTATTAATCACATCAAGACGGTCAAGTTCCTTTTCTGCTTTCTGGATAACTTTTGTAAAGAGTTGTGAATTGTCGGTTATTGAAATCTGAGAAATATCCTTCTTTATTTGTTCACAATCTGCAAAATAAGAATGGGTTCTATTGAAAGGATTAGATAAAGTTTGCAGCATTACCTTATCTTTTCGGTTTAGCAGATCCATTATTTCAATTCCACATTCGCGGGCTAAATCAAGTAAAGTTTTATTCCCTGTGAGAAAGTTCATACTAAAACTATTATCAATTATCAGCACCACAGCTGTGGGCGCGTGTGATGTTGAAGTTGCAGAGAGAAAAAGTTTCTTTACAACTGGTCTGGAGAGAGCGAATATAATTAGAAGAATTATCAATATCCTGATTATGAGAAGAATTATTTCTCGAAGTCTGATAATTTTTGCTTTTTGTTGCTGAATCTCTTTTATAAATCGTAGGGAACCAAAATGGATTATTTTGGGTTTATGCTTAATAAAAAGATGTATCAGCACAGGAATTAGCCCGGCGATAAGACCAAAAAGAATAGCAGAATTAAGGAAAGATAAATTAAACATTATATTTTAGTAAATTAGTAAATTAGTGAATTAGTAATTCACCAGTTCACCAGTTTACCACTATTTCCTATTTTCTAAACAATTTTTTTATCATATATTCGGTAATTTTTATACAGTTTTCCTCCCATTTTTTTGGCAGCATTAATCATTCTCTCATTATCTTCCAGAACCCAGGACATCTCCCCTCGTGCTTCATATTTTTTCATAGCATTTTTTATTGTCTCATGATAGAGAGCAGCATCTATGCCCAGATTTTTATACTCATCAATAATGCCGAGTGTGATTACTCGCACTTGATTTATTTCACGGGATGCCAGTAAAAGTTTTAGCCAACCAAAGGGAAATAATCTGCCGTTAATTTTTATCAAAGCCTGATACACATCTGGCAAGCAAAGTGAGAACCCTACTGTTTTATTATCTTTTTCCACAAGGTATATCAGGTCGAAATCTACAATTGGTTTTAATTCTTTAGCCATATAATGGAATTCTGTTTTTGTCATCGGAATGTATCCCCAATTGTGTTGCCAGGCTTTATTATAAACATCAAAAAGTGTTTCAATTTCCTTTTTGAACCGTCTTGGATTTAATTTTCTCACAACGAAGTTGCCCCGTTCCCTTACTTTTTTCATAAAACGGGCAAATCTTTCTGGTATCTTTTCAAAATCAGCCCAATAGGCATGCAAATCTTTTGCTTTTGTAAAACCGTAATTTTCAAGATAATTTTTGTAATACTGGGGATTATATGTCATCATAACCATCGGCGGTTTATAAAAACCTTTGACCAGTAATCCCAATTCTTCATTGGTAGAGAAATTCATCGGTCCGCGCATTATGCCCATTCCCTTTTCTTTCACCCATTCAGAGGCAGTATTAAACAATTTTATGGACACCTCTTGATTCGGGATACATTCAAAAAAGCCGAAAAATCCCACTTTATCCTTATGAGTTTCATTATGATGAGGATTGATATGAGCTACGATCCGACCAACAATTTCCTCATCTTTCAGTGCAATGAATGGCTGAACAGTGGCAAATTGATAATAGGGAAATTTTTGTGGATTGAATTTTTTCTTCATATCAGAGATTAAAGGTGGAACCCAATTTTTATCATTCTTATAAATCCTCCAGGGAAGTTTGATAAACTCCTTGAATTCCTTCTTTGTTTCTACTGGTTTTATCTGAATTGTCATTTATATTCTCCTGTATCTTCGTGATACTATAAAACTTATTATGCCCATTAAAATAGAGGTTAAGATAAGATATTTTGCGTCCACTTTTGCCATTTTGACTGTTTTGAAAATATATTCCAACAACCAACATAAAAATGGCGGGACAAGAACAAGCATATATTTTGCAAACCGTATTTGGTGAAAAAGAAAAATTATCAATAATGATGCGGCAATTACATACAAGGTGGGAAAAAATGTAAAATATAGAAGAAATGCAACATAGGTTATTTCCTCCTGCCCTCCAATGAATTTATGATGTACTGGAAAATAATGTCCTATAACCAGAGCAAAACCAACGAGTAGAACTAAAACTGGGTGTTCAGGGAGCAAAAAATAACCCACTGCCCAAACAATGAAATACACTCTCAGAAAATCAAGAATCCAAACAAGTATTCCCATAAATTTGCTAACACTCCGGTAAACATTCCCGGCATCAGCAGTGCGGTTACCAAATTTGTAAATATTTACTTTCTTGTAACGTTTTGAAAAAAAATGAGCAAACGAAAACGAACCAATTAAGTAAGATGCTATTATCAAAAGAAACTCTTTTATGATTATATTCATATTGCAAAAAACACTGTTATATAAATTTCAGTCAAGTATTTGAATATTAAGTCATTTCCTCAAGTAAATCATGTCAAATAATCTGCGGCTCCTTCTCCGCTTTCCTATAGCTATAAAGGACGAAGCGTGAACTGCAGAATCCCGAAGCGTTTTCCTCTGATAACCTGTTTATGCTCTGTGAGAATTCGTTTATATCGAAAAAAAATAATTAAAATACTTGAAGAATAATTTCAATATAAAAAATCATGTCATGAAAAATTTCATCGATTGTTTCTACAAAAAATTAAATCTTGTCCGATATCCTGATAAATAAGATAGACTCCAACAAGCCGGAGATGGATGGTATAAATGATCATAAATAAAAATAAAATTATAAAGATCCTGGCTGATCAATTAACAAAAGATGATTTAAACAAGATAAAAGAAAATATTTATCATATAAAAAATTCTATGCCGGCTTTTGAGAATACGAAAAAAAAGAAATCAGAAAAAAATGTAAAACCCGACTTATTAAAGTTAAAAAAAATTATTTTCTCGATGAATTAAATCAGATACTGGAAACGAAAACCTTACAAAGAACAAAATATTATATCAACAGATTAATAAAAGCCCTTACAGAAAAGCGAACAGGTAAAGTTAATGATATTAATCTAAATCGCTGGAAAGAATATGATGATATCATAACAGACAGTTTGTGGGTTTTAGACAAAAGAGATAATGCCGGGGCTCATTCTGCCGGATACTGGGGAAATTTTATTCCGCAGATACCAAATCAATTCCTGAAAAGATATACCAAGAAAAATGAATGGGTGCTGGATCCATTCCTGGGCTGCGGAACTACCCTTATAGAATGTAAACGATTGAACAGAAATGGAATTGGAATCGAACTCCAAAAACAGATTATTGAAATCGCTAAAGGGAATTTAGACAAAGAAAATTGTTTAACTCAAAAGGTTAGAATAGAAATAATCAATGCTGACAGCACAGAAATAAACTTTAAACAAGAACTGAAACGCATTGGGATACAATCTGTGCAATTTGTACTTCTCCATCCTCCTTATTGGAATATAATAAAATTTAGCAATAATAAAAATGATTTATCAAACGCAAAATCCTTAGATGAATTTCTGCATTTATTCGGAAAAGTAATCGATAAAACCATCTCGTTTTTGGATAAAGGCAGATATTTTGCAATTGTTATAGGGGATAAATATTCAAAAGGAAAATGGATACCACTCGGTTTTTATACAATGGAAGAAGTTACAAAACATGGCTATACCTTAAAATCTATTATTATCAAAAACTTTGAACAAACAAAAGGAAAAAGAAACCAAAAGGAATTGTGGCGTTATCGAGCCTTAGTGGGTGGATTCTATATCTTTAAACACGAATATATTTTCCTTTTTAAGAAGGAATAGATGGAACTACAACATCTGGAAAATGAACTAAAAAAAAGATTGAAATATCCGTATATCTGGGGAAGAAAACAAAATAATTACTGGGATTATCTAACTAAATTTATCTATAATATCGATGATTTTGACCAAGTAAAAAAAATTATTAACTCACGATATCAGCACAATAAACACAAAGGAATTAAATACAAAGACCTATTTAATTATGCAATTAATAGATGGTTCAATTTCTGGTCTGCCGAGGCTGTGGAAAAAATATTTTGTTCTTTCCCGAATGTAATTCCTGCAAAAAACAAAAGAGATAAATTGAAAGACTTTACAATCAATAATATTAAATTTGATCATAAAACAACAGTCTTTCCCCGAACTTACACAAAAAATTATAATAATGCAAAACGCAATCCCGAACATCTGATAAAGTGGCTTTATTACAATCAAAGTCAGCAACAGCGAAAACATTTGAGAACCAGATTGTTTATCGTTTTGTATGATAAAAGGGGAGAGCATTGGAAATTGAAAAGTGAAATTCTGTGGTTAAAACAAATTATCGTAAATTATGTGAATAATTTTGATGAGAGCAGGTTATTCAAGTTCAGGTTTGTGGATAAAATAGATACTTTTTCAGATATTATCTGGGCAGAATACTAGGGCGTAAACACCCCTGCTAAATCGAAAAAACCCAGATACTAATCGGTAAATTTATAATATTTTATTCGATTCTGTGTTTAGGCTCAGTTTAATTTCCTATATTCCAATTACATCTACAGCAAAAATCTGGGCTGAAAATTTTTTGATTTCTGTATCCTTTTTTTCCCAGGAATTCGGGGGTAATCCAGCTTTCAAACAAGTATGTTGAAGAAAGGTTTTTTTGTCCCATTCTTGTTCTTCTGCAACTTGTGGCAGAAGCAATCCCTGTTGAAATCCTTTTTTAACTATCAATCCATCGCGTCCTACTTTTATCTCAGAAATACTATTGACAGTGACAGGAGGTGTCAAAACAGAGATTTCAATATTCAAATCATCAAATTCATTCCCTTGAAGTGGCGGGAAGCGTGGATCCTGAAAAGCAGCAGCGATAGCCATTTTCTGAACAGTATCCAGAAGTGGTTCGTAACCGACAATATATCCGATACAACCTCGCAGTTGTCCCTTTTTATGTAAGGTAACAAACGCACCTCGTTTTTCTTTGAAAATCTGATTATCAAAATCATATTCGGGTAAGGGCTTATTTTCCAGTTTTGCCAGGATTGTTTCCTTTACCACGGACAGGAGAATTTTTTTCTCTTTTTCATTCACGCCCAGGTCTATACTTGATTTTTTTGTCATACTTCCACCAATTTTTTTAATTTTTACCTTTATTCGCCACCAAGACTCAAAGACACGAAGAAGGGATTATGGTTATAAGTATTGAAAATATCTTTAGGTTTTTGAGTCTTTGGGGCAATCTTCAATTATCTTAGCTTCATTTATAAAGAACACCAGAAAGGTAGCCGACAACGCTACTATTATCACCAATTATCATTCCGGAATGAGTATAATCAAGAATTTCTACATTATTAATTTCAAATTTTTCTGCCAGCAAAAGCCCGGTTTCCACACTTCCAAATCCACAAGCTTCTGCCTCTCCGCTTGTAATAAGTTTATCAAGTTTGTTTACCTTCATATCTGCGACAGCATCGATTATTTGCCTATCCATCTTTTCGGCAACTTTCGCAGAATGGAAATGTGACAAATCTGTGCTGAAAACAAAAAGAACTCTCTGGTGATATTCTTCCAGAATTTCTGCTAGGAAATTTACTAACTTCTTAGGGTTTGCAAAGATTGATCACGAATAAGAATCGGAACTAAATTGAAATCCTCAAGCACATATTGCAAAAATGGTAATTGCACTTCAAGGGAATTTTCCGGTCTTACTTCTGCTTGAATATTCCCTATTATTTCATTTTTCATCAACTTAGAGACGAACTCCTTTTCTATGGGAATATCACCAAGTGGGGTTCTGTAGAAATCATAATCATACACGCCAATCTGGTGGGAAATATAACTATGTGACGGTGCGATAACAATGACAGTATCATATTCTTTGTTTTTGATACAGTTAAAACCAAATGCAGCTGTGGGGCCAGAAAATCGATAACCGGCGTGGGGACAAATTATTCCGAAAACATTATCAAACTCTTTTTCTAATTCCGAATTTTGCAGATATTGTTCTACCTCTTTTTGCAAAGTTCTGGCATTAGCAGGATAAAAAAGTCCTGCTACCAGCGGTTTTTTTATTAGATTTTTCATAAATCCTCCGAAATATTTTATTATTTATTAAGATTAAGTTGAAAATAGGTGAGAGGTGAGAAATTAATTATTCACATTTCACTTTTTTTGTAATAAGTTTCAGTATCAAAATATTGCGCCATTATTTTCGCTGTGAGGGAAGCAGCCATTACTGCTCCAGACCCGCCATTTTCCACAAAAACCAGCACCACAATTTCCGCATCATTAATCGGAGCAAGAGCTACAAACCAGGAATGGGTATCCCCCTCATAATTTTCTGCAGACCCGGTTTTCCCCCCGATTCGTACACCATTAATTTTAGCCAATTGTCCAGTTCCTTTTTTTGCATTTACGGCTCTATCCAATGCCTTTATCAGGAATTTTATATTATCAGTTTTGATTGGTAATTCATGTTTTTCATATTGAATTTTTTCTTGTTTTGTTCCGTCTTGTATCCTATAATCCAAAAAATGCGGTGTATAATATTTTCCCTTGTTTGCCAGTCCAGCATAAAACTGTGCGAGAGATAGAGGTGTAAGCAGCACTTCTCCCTGTCCGATAGACAGGTTTAAAATATTCCCTTTTGACCATCCGTATTTTCCATAATTTTTATTATACCATTCTGTTGTAGGGAAAAATCCAGAACGAGTAGTGTTCAAATCAATTCTGGGTTTATCCAGAACTCCGCATTTTTCCAGAAACTTTTTAAAATCCTTCAGTTTAATTGATTTTGCAAGTTCATAAAAATAAGTATCACATGATTCCCGAATTGCACCCAGAAGGTCCATTTTTCCGTGACCTTCTTTTTTCCAACAGCCAAAAAATCTCCCACCGAATTCCATTCCTCCTTTACAATCCACAAGTATTTCATCTGGTCTAACAATTTCATTTTCCAGAGCATAAGCAACAACGAGAGGTTTAAAAACAGAACCCGGCGGATAAGTTGCGTTGCAAATTTTATTAAGTAAAGGCTTCTTTTCATTATTTATCAAATTCTGCCAGTTCTTTTCACTCATTCCTGAAATAAAAATATTTTGATCATAAGAGGGTTTACTAACCGCTGCCAGCAATCCACCTGTTTTACAGTTCAACACAATTGCCACACAAGAGCTATCTGCCGGTAAGATCTTATTAACTTTTTTTTGAAGAGCACGGTCTATTGTCAAAACCAGGTCCTCTCCATGAATTGATTTGCTGGAAAGGTCATCCTTTGTCAGACCGAGATAAGTGCCAGTTGCGTCCACTTTCAGCACATCATAACCTTTTTTGCCTTTTAATTTTCCTTCATAAAAATCCTCCAACCCGGTTTTACCAATATAGTCCATCGGGCTATATCCTTTTTTGCTCCGTGAAATGTATTCTTCTTTGGAAATTTTACCCACACACCCAATAAAATGATTTTCAGATGGATAGTACCTTCGACTTTCAGATTTTACTTTTAACGAGGGAAACATTCCTTTGTTTTCCTCGAGACAAATAGCGGTTTCCATTTTGATATTATATGCGATAAGAATCGGAGCAAATTTTATAAATCTGTGTGTGTGAATCTTTTGGAGAATTTCCTCTTTTGGAATGAGTAGATTTTTCGATAAAAATTCAGCCACATCTTCTTTATCTTTCATTGATGTTAAATCAAGGTAAACTGCAAGAGAGGGAATATTCTCTACGATTGGATATAGATTTCTATCATAAATTATCCCTCTTCTGGTTGGTTTTTTCAGGTAGCGCATATAATTTCTTGCCGCAATTTTTTTGTAATATGCCCCCTTTTTTACCTGGATCGTAAATAAAAAAAACGCAAGTATTAAAAAAAGTAGCAGTACAAATAAAAAACTAAAATCCTCTTTGCTAGGTCTACTTTTTGATCATCTTTTATCTTTTTAAGGAAATTTGTAAATTATCTATCAAAATAAGGAGAAGAATAATTATGACCGAGAGAATGGAATTATAAATCGTGAGGAATAAAGTTTGAAAAAAAGTTATTGTCTCTATTGTATGAAAAAGACCTATTATCAACCTGCTCATAATAAAGTATGTGGCATTCACCACAGTAATCAGAAACAGGTAGATTACAAGTTGATTCCTGCTAATTTTATCTCTTACATTCCCAAGAATAAATGCAATAAGAATAAAAAGTAAAGTGGAAATTCCAAAACTGCTAGGATTATTTAAATCAATTATTAGTCCGAGGATGAAAGCAAAAATCAGGGTAATTATTTTTGTTTTTTTATACTAAGAAAAATAATCATTGGTAGAAGAAAATTTGGTACTGAATTCAATATAGCAAAATTTTCTGCAGAAAAATATTGAAAATAGATAAGAAAAATTGTAATTAAAACTAATCTAATCATTTTATAATTATATTTTTTCCGTGTGCTTTGGTGTGGTTTCAAGGCTAATCGTTTTTTTCCCAGACAAGGCAAATGGGAGTGAGCTCTTTTTGCTGCCCCTGAGGATTATCGTTCATTACTTGTTCCAGCAGTTTTTCGTCCACCCCATCCGACTTTCCCATTACCCAGGAACCACCAATATCGTTTATATCCATTATGGCAGTTTCATTTCCGGTTAATTGTTTGATTTTTTTGCAAATTTGATTTGTTTTTACTGGTCCTTTGATCACGGTTTTATCATAAGGAGGGACAGGGGATGTGTGTGCCGCATCAATAAGAGCAGCTTGGTTCCCGGCAACCTTATAAAAAATTCCTCTCTTACCGATTAGTTTCCCGCACAAACCGAATACCGCAGCAAACAGAATACGTAGATGACCACATTCATCAATAGCACATTGCATACTTGTTTGCGAACGAAGCCCCACTCCATATTCTACATTTTTCACACCACGCCAGAGAAATTTCGCCATAAAACCTACTTTTATTCCCTCCTCATTAATTGCTCTGTTTTGAGTTATCGCGACTGGACTTTCACTAATAACGATTATATCGTTTTCTTTTCGTAAACCGTTTGTATATTCACAAACAATGGAAATAATGTCATCGTTAGGTGTAAGAATTTTTGTTTTTATCGGACTTCGTAGAAAACACCTATGATTGATTTTTCTTGGGGTTGGTCTCTCATTCATTTGTTTCTCAGTCTCCCAGTCTCTCCCTCCGTCTTAATTACTATTCCCACCTCTTCTGTTTTTGCTATATTGACAAATGGCTCGATTTCTGCTTTCATAAATAAGCCATTGCTGGTTTCTTCGATTTTTATAATTTTCCCAAGTGGTATCCCATGTGGATAAATTGAACTTAATCTTGAAGTGATTATTTTATCACCGGATTTAATATTACTTCCAACTTTGATTTTTCTAAAATAGATTTTTCCAGATAAATCGGTTTCAACTATTCCATTTATCCTGCTCCTCTCATCTATTGCCCCCATTCTGAAATATCGGTTACAAAAGGTTTGTACAACGGAATAAGTGGGGTAAACAGTGATAATTTTCCCTACAAGTCCATTTATAGATATGACTGGCATATTTTTTTGGATTTTATGAGATTTTCCAACACTAATCATTAGAGTTTCAAAATTGATAAACGAGCCGGTTCCAATCACATTTGCAGTTTGTATTTTTTTGTTCTGAAAGAATTTGCTGTTGGTAAGATCTGAAATTCTTTCATATTTAGAAAGCTCTTCTTTTAAAAATTGATTTTGAGATTGAATTGATAATAATTTATTTTTCAGTTCATTTTTTTCGCTTGTTATCTTTGAGAGAGATTTGAAATATGAAATACTTGCAGTATAGGGTAAGAAAAAATATCTGCCGATGAACTGGGCTTTTTTTATTCTATCTTGATTGTCTCCTGAAACAAGGATAATAGCAATAATTAGAAAAATCAGGAAAAGAATATTTTTCACATTCAGGTGGTGGAATATAATAAGTTTCATAGATTATAATTTTGAAATTTTAATCATCAATTAATTAAGTGTTCAAATGGTGGATGTTCACCCCCTAAACATTTATCGACTTTGTTTCAATAATACTGCATTATACTCTTCCAGATTATCTATTATCTTACCACTTCCCATTACCACACTGGTTAAAGGTTTATCTATTAATGTAACCGGCAAATTAACAGTTTCCCGAATTCTTTTATCAAATTCTTTTAACTGGGCAGCACCACCTGTCATAATCAATCCTCGATCTGCAATATCTGCAGAAAGTTCCGGAGAAGTTTTTTCGAAAAGCCGTTTTATTGAATCCACAATGTTATCAACGGTTTCTGTAATAGCTTCTCTGATTTCCTCTGAAGTTATTTTCTTTGTTACAGGAAAACCACTTATCAAATCTCTTCCGCGCACTTCCATAGTCAATTCATCTGACAATTCAGAAGCAGAACCAATTTTGATTTTAATTCTCTCTGCAGTTGCTTCACCAATATAGAGATTGTGGTTATTTCGCAAATAAGTAATAATCGCTTCGTCCATTTCATCTCCACCGATGCGGATGGAATTGTGATCAACAATATGTGAAAGAGATATTATAGCAATTTCTGTTGTTCCACCACCGATATCAAGAATCATATTTCCATACGGTTCGTGAATTTGCAAACCAACCCCAATTGCAGCTGCTAAGGGTTCAGAAACAAGATAAACTTCTCTGGCACCTGCATGTTGTGCAGATTCTCTCACAGCTCTTTTTTCCACTTCTGTAATTCCAGAAGGAACTGCTACTATTACTCTGGGGCGGATAAGAAGTTTTTTTTGTTGGGAACGAAGAATCAAATCTCTTAACATTGTTTCTGTAATTTCAAAATTTGCAATAACTCCATCTTTCATTGGTTTGATTGCTTTTATCTCCTCTGGAGTTTTACCGAGCATCTCTTTTGCCTTTCGCCCAACAGCGATAATTTTTTTGGTTTCGTTTTCCATTGCAACTATCGAGGGTTCATCCACCAAAATTCCTTTTCCTTTAACATAAACCAATGTATTTGCGGTTCCCAGGTCGATTGCAATATCATTTGTAATTAAACTTAAAATATAATTCCAAAACATTTTGACTCCTAAAATAAATTTAGTTTAAAATATCATAATCTCTAAGATCAATGTTTCCATTATTATCAAAAAAAATTACTGCATCTAACTTTTTTTTCCCTGCAATTTCCGGAAGATTCTCACATTCAAGTCTTTCCAAATCTTCTCTTAAAATATTTTTTAAAAGAAATTTCAGAATACGGTTTTTACTACCATAAGGTTGAAAAATATTATTGATTTTCTCCAGCCTTTTTTTTGGAAAATCACCTTTTCCAAAGTAATAATCAATTTTTACTTTATTGTTTTCCTCAATTATAGATTCACCAGTGTAATAATCGTCCAGTCCTGATTTTTTCAGGGCATGTTTTTCTGAAATTTCCAGAACTTTTTCCTTGATAATATCTACTTCTTTCTGATAGCAGGTAAAGCCGGCTGCTTGCTTGTGACCACCAAATTGAATAAAATGACTACTAAGATTTTGAAAGCATTCCACCCAATCGAAATTTTCTGGACCTCGTGCTTCTGCACTTACTACTTTCTCATCAAAATTCGACATTATCAAGGTCGGAATTTTATATTTTTTTCTAATATATGAACTTCCCACACCTAAATACTTTACCGGAATTTGTCCATTTTCTTCATATAAAACAAAAATTTTTCTATCCCTATTCTCTTCGTATTTTTCTTCCACGATGTTAATTATATTTTCAATTTCAACATTATTTTGATCTAACTTTTCTTCTAATATTTTATAGATATCTTTAACTTCTGTTAAACTTTTTGAAAGCAAAATTTCCATTCCAAGATGCTTCCCATATCTGTTTGCGCCCACAGTGATTAATTTGATAAGTTTACAAATCCTCTCATTTTTCGAAAATTCCCTATTTTTCTCTCCAAAATATTTTAATAGTAAATTGTCGTTTTCGTCAAAATTCTCATAAAAATATTTTGCATAAATTCTATTATCATCCAGCAGGGGAACTTTATCTGCAATTGTTCCGAGACCGGCCAGAAGCAAATGGAGATTATCTGATTTCAATTTTTTCTTTTTTTCTATCATTTTCACTACATTGAAAACCACACCAACTCCGGCAAGAGAACTCAAGGGAAAATCTAATCCCTTTATTTTGGGATTCACAATAGCTACAGCTTCGGGCAATTTTCTGGGAATCCTGTGGTGATCGAGAATAATGGTATCAATATTATTTTCTTTCAAATAATCAATAGCTTCCACTTCGCTGATGCCAATATCGACAGTAATAACCAAGTCAAAACCATTTTGCAAAGTTTTGGTTAAAAATTCTTTATTCATCCCGAATTTGTGATATTCTCTGTTCGGAATATAATATTCGTGATGGTTTGAACCGAGTTTTGCAAGGCAATTATAAAGAATGTATGAACTGGTTACTCCATCCACATCATCGTGACCAAAGATGATGATTTTTTTTTGATTTTCTGCTGCCGATATAATTTTTATAGCAGCACTTTTTATCTGAGGAATTGAGAGCGGATTTCTCAGTTTTTCTGGTGAAGGATTGATAAATTTATCGTAATCATCGATACAACGCCAATCCAGAATAGATTTTAATATATCAGAACTTTGGGAATTATTTACTAACCAATCTTTTTTCATTATGTTTTTATTTTTTTGCCACGAACTAACAC
>AGBJ01000051.1_pt1 | contig 15643 bp, 14 predicted proteins | sample 768721 | NCBI WGS metagenome assembly AGBJ01 (sample SAMN00779238, study PRJNA67915) | hypersaline lake metagenome
GAAAATGGTATCAAGGTAAATTGGTAAAAGATACGACAGAAAAACTGAAATTTTATGCGAAAGACGATTTGTTGACCTTGTATTTTAATTTGGGAAATGCAGTGAAAAAAAAGGGACAAAAATACTTGTTTCATGCCGTGGGACTTGAAAAACAAAATGGTAAAGTTCACATTACCGTACCTGATGATGCCCAAGCAGGTCTCTATAAAAAAGATCTGGGAGAGGGGGCAGCACTCTATGCCAAAGCGCTGATACACCAAAAAAACTTCAGAAAGAAAAAAGGTGATATCTTACTGGCTGTGGGGAAAGACAAGTTTATCTATAAATCAGTGATAAAAGACATCTTGTTTTATGGAGATGCCAAGCTCATACGGGATAAATAACCCTGGCATGTACAACAAAGTCTATGACTTTCGACTCTGACATTTCACAGGGCTTTAACATGCCGCCTTTGATAGTAGGATAATAATTCCCGCTGATGATGTCATTCCCTCCCAGCTCTTGTGCATAGAGCTTGAGAAGTTTGCCTTCAAGCAGTGTCTCTTTTCTCAATAAATATCTCTTTTCAAGATAACGTACGTCATTCGCACCGTCGGGGAGGGTTAAAAGGGTTGTGTAAAATTCTGTTTCATTCATAGCGTGTATTATGCTACACTTCCACAAAATTAGCAAGGCCAGTGCGGTTTATGCAAAAAATCTTTAGAAAAATGAGGATACTTTTTTGAGAAAAATGATTCAAAATATGGACAGAGGTATACTTTTTATGTTATTGGCTTCACTGAGCTTTGCTATCATGGGCGGTTTTGCAAAGGTAGTAAGCCAGGTGCTGCCTCCTGTAGAAGTGACCTTTTTCAGAAATATTTTTGGTGTGATCCTGGTAGGAATTGCTATTTATAAAGTTCCTCTGAAACAGATAGGCGGAAAGCCCTTTTTACTTATATTCCGTGGTTCTATGGGATTTCTTGCACTGCTTGCCTATTTTTACATTATGGCATATATCCCGCTGGGAGAAGCGGTAACGTATAATAAAACCTCCCCTATTTTTGTGGCCATCTTTGCGTATGTCCTGTTAAATGAAAAACTGCACATAAGTGCGTTGATCGCAATAGTGCTTGGTTTCATAGGTATTGTTATGGTAGCACAGCCTGAAGGAGGTACTTTCGACAAGTATGACATTCTGGGTATTCTTTCAGGTGTAGGTGCAGCACTGGCTTATACCTCTATACGTGAACTTAGAAAGTATTATGATACACGTGCGATCGTCATGTCATTTATGGGAGTGGGTACCATAGCGCCGCTTTTCTTAATGCTTATCACCCCTTATGTCACAGTATCTGAAGATTTTGACTGGATGTTCTCACCTTTTGTGATGCCTCAGGGGATAGAGTGGGGGTATGTGATCGCTGTAGGTATTTTTGCAACTATTTCACAGCTGCTTATGACCAAAGCCTATGAGTTGACAAAAGCAGGCATCGTTGGAACGATAAGTTACAGTAATATTGTCTTTGCAACGATGATCGGAGTGATGTTGGGAGATCCTATACCTGGTTTTTGGACAGTTTTGGGTATAATCTTAGTTATTATGTCAGGACTACTCGTAGCCCTTCCCAAAGGAATAAAATGATACTGATAGCAGGCCCCTGTGTCTTAGAGAGCAGAGAGAATGTGATGAGAATCGCAGAATCGTTGAACCAATACCATGAAGATTGCACCAAAGAGTTTTATTTTAAAGCGAGCTTTGATAAAGCCAATCGTACAAGCCTGGATTCTTTTAGAGGTCCCGGACTGGATGAAGGGCTAAAAATGCTTCAAGAGGTCAAAGAACAGTTTGGATATAAGATCTTGACAGATGTGCATGACTATACACAACCAGCAGCAGCAGCTGAGGTGGCAGATGTACTTCAGATCCCTGCATTTTTGTGCCGTCAAACCGACTTGCTTGTGGCAGCTGCAAAAACGTCTGCAGTGGTGAACATCAAGAAGGGGCAGTTTCTTGCACCTGCTGCGATGGAACACTCTGTGGCAAAAGTACTAAAGACCAGAGGTTTTGAGGGGGCAGTCAGTTATGAAAATGCTAAGAAATATAACGTATGGCTGACAGAACGCGGAACAAGTTTCGGGTATGGCAACCTTGTGGTAGATATGCGTGGATTGAAAACGATGCGTGAGTTTGCTCCGGTGGTTTTTGATGCGACGCACTCTGTACAGATGCCTGCATCAGGCGGGGCAAGCTCGGGCGGAGACGCTTCTTTTGTGCCTTATCTTGCACGTGCAGCTGCAGCAGTGGGTGTGGACGGTTTCTTTTTCGAAACACATTTTGATCCGAGTATCGCTTTGAGTGACGGACCAAATATGATAGAATTAAGCAAACTCGACGCATTGATTGAGCAGATCGATGCGATACGATCGATCGTTGAATAGTTTCTTAAGCCGAACGTGAAGTTTTGGTCAGAGGCGTTGTATAGAAACTTTGTTCCTATACAAGAAGAATATATAGTCAAAGAATGAATAAAAAAAACGTTAAAGGATAGGAATGAAAACAGTAGAAGGTAACTTATCAGTAGATAAGAGTAAAAAAGTAGCGATCATCAATGCAAGATTTAACCACTTTATCACTGACAGACTGGTAGAAGGTGCAAAAGATGCTTATGCAAGACATGGTGGAAATGCCGATGAATTGGACCTGATCTTGGTACCGGGTGCTTTTGAAGTACCATTCGCACTGGATAAAGCCCTGGCTTCTGGCAAATATGATGCAGTATGTTGTCTGGGTGCAGTGATCCGTGGGGCAACGCCTCACTTTGATTATGTCTCTGCAGAAGCGACAAAAGGTGTGGCAAACGTGACACTGAAGCATGGAAAACCCGCAACATTCGGTGTATTGACAGTCGACAGCATAGAACAGGCTATAGAGAGAGCGGGAACCAAAGCAGGCAATAAAGGTGCAGAAGCGATGGTAGGACTCATCGAACTGATCAATCTATACAGTGAGCTTGATTAACAGTAACTCAGACAGTTGGCTCATGCGACTGGTCGCATTAAATAAAAATGAATAAGATAGGAACAATATGGCAACAAGACATCAGGCACGTACAGCGGTAGTAGGATTACTTTATGCGTATGATCTGGGAAATGAAAATATAGGTAAGTTCTCTGATGAAATTTTGGAAGAGGGAAAGATCCGAAATAAGCAAAAAGAGTTTTCAGATATACTTTTTCAAGGCACGATAGAAAATCTTGATATGTTGGATGCCAACATTAAAGCACATTTGAAAGATTGGGACTATGATGCCATAGGCAAAGTAGAAAAAGCGATCATGCGACTGGGTGCGTATGAGATACTGGTTGCAAAAACCGACAAAGCCATCATCATCAACGAAGCTGTGGAACTGGCAAAAGAACTTGCCGATGAGAAGTCTCCGCAGTTTATCAATGGTGTGCTGGACGCATTGGATAAAGAGAAATAAAAACAGGTTGTGTGTTCAAACGCAATGCAAGCGAGGTACTAAATGACAAGCCATATGACAAGCACGAAATCAAAACGTATGAGTATTGATGAAGCCATAGAGCTGATAGAAAAGGGGGATCTAAAGACCCTTGGAAAGATGGCACTTGCACGTAAGAAAGAGATGCACCCAAAAGGTGTTACGACATTTGTGGTGGATAGAAACATCAACTATACGAACATTTGCTGGGTGGATTGCAAGTTTTGCGCTTTTTATACGCATGAGAAAAAAGAAGATGCCTACATTCTATCTTTTGATGAGATCGATCAAAAGATCGATGAATTGTTGGCAATAGGTGGAACACAGATACTCTTTCAAGGCGGGGTACATCCTAAGCTTGAGATAGAGTGGTATGAAGATCTGGTGGAACATATTTCAAAAAAATACCCTCAAGTGACGATACACGGATTTTCATCCATTGAGATAGACTACATCGCCAAGCGCTCAAACATAAGCATCTCGGAAGTGCTGCGCAGATTAAAAGCCAAGGGCCTCAGTTCGATTCCCGGTGCAGGAGCAGAGATACTTTCAGACAGGGTACGTGACATCATAGCGCCTAAAAAACACGATAAAGATACATGGTTAGAAGTGCATCGTCAGGCACATAAACTGGGTATCAAGTCAACAGCTACGATGATGTACGGTACGGTCGAGACGATTCGTGAAATGGTAGAGCATTGGGAGTATGTACGTCAGCTTCAAGATGAAACAGGCGGCTTTAGAGCATTTATTATGTGGTCCTATCAAAGTGACCATACCCAGCTTAAAAGAGAATTGCCGACGATCACCAAGACCTCTTCCAATCAATACCTTCGTTATCTGGCAGTTGCCAGACTCTTCTTGGACAATGTGCCGAACATACAGAGTTCATGGGTTACGCAAGGCTCATATATAGGACAAATGGCCCTGCTTTTTGGTGCAAATGATCTTGGTTCTACGATGATGGAAGAAAATGTGGTTGCTGCTGCAGGGGCTAAAAATGAGATGAACCAGGCTGAGATGATAAAACTGATCAGAGATGTGGGTGAAAGTCCTGCAAAGCGCAATACAGCCTATGAGATCTTGGAAAGATTTTAACATTTATTATGAAAAAAATTATTTTACTTCTACTGGTACTACAAGGAGCATTGATGGCAGCATCACTTAAAGAGATAGAAATTCAAGAGAGCAAGATACCTGTGGTAATTGAAGAAGGGAAGTATATCCCTATTGTTTCTATCCAGCTCGTATTTACAAATGCGGGACATTTGAGCAATACCAAAGATGGCCTGGCAGATATGTCTGCGAGACTGTTGAATGAAGGTACAGCTAAAGACGGCAGTGTAGGGTTTGCTACCAAACTGGATGCACATGCGGTAGATATCGCTGCGCATACAGGACGTGAGACGTTTGTGATAGAGGTATCTTCACTCAAAAGTGAATTTCCCTATGCAGTAGAACGTCTGGAAGAACTTTTAAAAGACCCAAACTATACACAAGAAGCACTCGACCAGATAAAGCACCAAAAACTAGGTTGGCTTAAACAAAAGGAGAGTGACTTTGATTACATTGCAGCCACCTCTTTACGGGCGACTCTGTTTGAAGGATCTGCTTTAGCCAGACCGTATGAGGGCACCATTCAGAGTATAGAGAGTATGACACTTGAAGAGATCCGCACGTTCCTTACTACACATCTAGGGTATAACAATGCTATCGGTGTGGTAGGCGGAGACATTACCTTTGATGAAGCAAAAGCGTATTTGACCAGACTGCTTTCTCTTTTTCCGAAAGTGGAAAAGGGAGAAGTAGAACCGATACAAGCTTCAGATAAAAAAGAAGTGGTGCTGATAGATGAAGATACCCAGCAGGCGTATATCTATTTTGGTGCACCATTTCATTACGCTTATGACGCAAAAGACCAGCACAAGGCAAAGATAGCCGAGTATCTGCTGGGCGGTGCAGGCTTTGGAAGCCGTCTTATGGAAGAGATACGTGTAAAACGCGGGCTGACCTATGGTGTATACTCCTCTCTTAGACGTACCAAAAGCGTGTCGTATTTGAGTGGGTATATGCAAACCAAACTCAGTACACAAGATGAAGCCAAAGCATTGATACAAGAAGTGGTAGATACCTTTGTCAAAGAAGGGATCACGCAGGAAGAACTTGACGATACGAAGAAGTTTTTACTTGGCTCCGAACCTTTGCGTACCGAAACGCTCTCTCAAAGACTGAACCGTGCCTATCATGACTTTTACCTCGGACGACCACTCGATTTTGCGAAAGAAGAGTTGAAAAATGTAGAGTCTGTGACATTGGATGAGGTCAATGACTTTATCAAGTCACATCCGGAACTTTCAAATATTACTTTTAGTATCGTGACGAAAAAAGAGGATAACGCTACCAAATAATATGTCAATTTGACATATTGTTTCTTATGCCTCTAAAACTTTTGTATAATCATTAAAACAAAAGGGGGCAGGGATGGAAGAAGCAAAACAACTCTTTAAAAAACTCAAGATCCACTCTTTGCTTGATCTTGCACTTATCATCCCTGTCTCCTACAACGATACGACACTCTCAAGCACCCTTGAACTGGGAAAGATCAATACCCTTGAAGCCAAAGTGATCGATACCAGTGTTTATGCAGGAAAACTGCGTGTGACATTTGTGCTTACGAAGTCAGGCAGACGACTCTCTTCTACCTTCTTCAGGGTGACCCCTTACCATCACAAACTTTTTGAAGTAGGTTCAAGCCATGTGATACAGGGAAGACTCGAGGAGTACAAAGGGTATTTGCAAATGTCTCAGCCCAAATCGATCAAACAGGTTGGGAAGATCACCCCTAAGTATAAAACTGTATTGAAAGAGAGTGAAATCTCCTCACTTATTGAGTGTTATGTGAACGAACATAACCTCTATAACGAAGGTTTAGACAGTAAAGAAGTCGCTACATTGATGCATATCCATTTTCCAAAAAGCATGGAAGAGGTTTATGAAGGGTCAGCATTGAAGCCTGAATTTGTAGCGGTACTGAAGTTTGTTGAAGCCTATAATCATTTAAAAAAGCTGAGAGGGAAAAAAACAGATTTCCCAGCGATCCGAGCATTGACCGGCGATATATCACCTTTTGTAGAGAAGCTTCCTTTTCAACTTACGAATGAACAGCAGGAAGTCATAGAAAAGATACAAAGTGATCTGGCAAGAGAGGATAAAGCTGCCAAACGTATGGTGGTTGGAGATGTAGGCTCTGGTAAAACCATGGTGATCCTTGCCTCGGTGATGATGGCATTGCCCCATAAAAGTATTTTGATGGCACCTACCTCCCTGCTTGCTTTGCAGCTTTATGAAGAAGCATGTAAACATTTACCCAATCATATCAAAGTAGCGTTGGTGATGCAGGGGAAAGATCAGGGAGACTATAGAGAGGCTGACTTTATCATAGGTACACATGCCTTACTCTATAAGGAAGATCTGCCTCAAGCGTCTTTGGTCATGGTAGATGAGCAGCATCGTTTCGGTACCAAACAGAGACAGAGTTTGGAAGCGCTGGTCAGTAGAGGTGAGAAAAAACCGCATTTTATACAGTTCTCAGCGACACCCATACCAAGAACTCAGGCGATGATGGAGTCGGAACTGCTTGATGTAAGTCTCATCACTACTACGCCGTTTGAACGAGAAGTGCTGACACAGACGATAGGCAAACAGGATTTTCCGCATCTGCTGACACATATCAAAGAGGAGATCGCACAGGAACATCAAGTGCTCATCATCTACCCATTGGTGGAAGAGAGCAGTGAAGTACCTTACCAGTCCTTAGAAGAGAGTAGAGGGTTTTGGGAGGAAAAGTTTGAGAATGTCTATGTGACCCATGGTAAAGATAAGCAAAAAGAAGAGGTATTGCTGGAGTTTCGGGAAAAGGGCAATATCCTTCTGGCCACAACCGTGGTGGAAGTAGGCATCTCTCTACCAAGGCTTACGCTGATCGTCATTGTAGGGGCTGAGCGGCTGGGACTTGCTACATTACACCAGCTTAGAGGCAGAGTAGGGCGTAACGGTTTAAAGAGTTGGTGCTACCTCTACTCTAACAGTTCGGAGAATTTCAGGCTGGAGCAGTTCGCTCAGACAAATAACGGCTTTGACATTGCAAAACTGGACCTTAAATTCAGAGACAGCGGTGATATACTCGACGGCTCGATACAAAGTGGTCAAAGATTTAAATGGTTGGATATGGCTGATGATGAAGCGGTGATCGTTAGGGCTAAAGAGAGATTAGCGACTTTGGAGCATTGATTCCCCGGGTTAGTCCGGGGAGGGTGATAAAGTAGGATCTTAATACAGTCCGAATCTTCCGTCGGCTCTTTTATACATGACTCTCATCATACCGTCGTTGTCATTAAATACAATGAACTGTCGTTTTTTCTCAGCCAGGAGTGCTTCGATCGCTTCATCAAATTCAAGCGGTTTGTGCAGTTCCAAGTCCATAGGAACGATCTCTATTTCCTGTGCAGTCAACTCACTGACCGCCTCGGCTTCTGCTCCCAGGTCTTTAAAGCTCATGATCTTATGATCTTTGATCTTATCGGCATGTCTTCGAAGTGATTTTTTGACTCTCTCTATCGCAAGGTCCATAGCTGCATAGACATCTTTATCTACTTGTGTGATCACGATAGTATTTTTATCTTTAAGGTTAACAATGAACTCTGTGACAAAACCTTTTTTCCCATTTTTCTCATTGGCTGAAATTACAGTACTGACAGAAATAATGTCTAAGTGATATTTTTCCAGGCTATCCATGGCTGCATCAGCATATGCTTTGATAGGCTCAGTGAGATCGAAATGTCTTCCCGTTATATTTTTGTTCATAATATATCCTTAATATTAAAGTATAGATATATCGCTATATCCATACTTAATTCTAACTTAAGATACTTAATGAAAGGTAAATAGAGGAGGGTTTTTATCTCTTATTAATCTGCACTGACATACCCTGTCTCTGTGGCAATGGTTACGGTAAGCGGTGTGATAGAAGTATCTTCAAAGCCAAACTCGATCGTACAGTCTGAAGTCATATACTTGCTGTAATCATTCGAAGCACTTCCTATCCCCGTATGTGGTCTTCCCAGATGATCAAAGGCGAGGTGTTGTATATCACCACATCCTCCATCGAACTCCATATCATTGATACCATATTTTTTCCCGATGAAGATATTGGGACTTTCATCCGAGTCTATGTCAGTATCTCCACCCAGGTTATACATATATTTACCGTTGGCAGGGTCGATAGCCGTTTCATTTTTATCGACAGAACCGTCTTGGTCTGTATCGGAGGAGACAGTATAAAAGTTAGCCAAATTGTTGCCTGATGTTGAAAAGCTGATCTTCCAGAGCTTTTTCTGCCAATCTGTATCCGTAGGATCGGTTTTATCATCTATAAGGGCAAGGTGCTGTGTATAGCGGATAGCAGAGAGAATATTGTCTTTGGCTTCCTGTCGGAGATCTCGCTCTAATCGAGGCATGGCAAGGGAAGCAAGTATGCCTAGCACAACGATGACAAAGACAAGTTCGAGCATAGTAAAAGCAGGTCTTTTCATTTGTATTCCTTTAAAAAAATCATTCAATATTTTCATCATAACTTCTGTAAGGTTCGTTTATGATAGGTCACTGGAGAAGCAGTACCTCCAAGATCATCATCTGGGTAGCTTACAAATACATCCACAAGTATAAATGATGTATTAACATCAACAGGTGTTATTGTTGCAGTAATGTCATAGTCATCTATACTGCCAGTAAGGGTAGTACCAGAGGCATCAGCAGAAGCTTTCATAATAGCAGCTTCGGTATAGCTCCTGGCATAGAGGATTGCCTGTTCTCTCTTGTATTGAAACACTGTATCTTTCACTGTTTTAGCCGAGATATTTAATATAAATGCTGCCACGGTTGCTAACAATACAATAAGAAATATCGCTGTAATCATTGAAAATGCATGTCTCATCGGATCACCGCCTTTTCTTTGCAGATAGTGACATTTTGATCACCAATAGGTTCTTGTATACAGAGTTTAAATCGAACGGTATCTCCATTTCCTTTAAACCTGAAAGAGACAAAATTATCAACGAGTACTGTTGATGAACCGGCGTTTCTTTGTATACCATTCCATGGTTGATAATTATAGTGCAGTGTAAGGGTATTACCAGAAGGTACAAGTGCATAGGCAGTCCATACCAGTTTATATTGGTCGCGCATTAAAACGGTTGGACCCCCAACAGTAAGATTGGTGGCAAGGTTTGTGGCATCAGAGATGGTTGGCCTAAAGATACAGTTTGAGTCAGTAAAGCCCATACACCTAGCATCATAATTCGTGGTATTGTTATATTCGTGACCATCAAATACCAGTGCAAGATCAGTAGCTGCACTGCCACCCAAATTTCCGATAACCGTTGAAGTGATACCATCAAGATCAGAGCCCGGTGTGTTTATATTTGTTCTTGTTGTAGTATTAAGGTCGCAATACCCACTCCATCCCGGTGTTGTTTGGGCGCTAAAACTATCATTGTCATAAGCGATCCACTCCAGTGTCGTATAGGTCTCATCCGGCACTTGATCAAGAGGAAGATAGGTACCACCAGGTTTTCGTCCTATAACTGAACTGGAAATCCGGTAGGTCAATCTATTGGCAATTTGCATGGCTGCTAATTCTGCTTTGGAACTTGCTTCGTGGAGTGCTCTTTGGACGATATAACTTTCATAGACCTTTACAATAATTGATGAGCCTATCGAAGCGACTATACCCAAGATAACGATAACAAAAATAAGTTCAAGCATACTAAAAGCTGTTTTAAAAGAAGCACAGGTTTTACAGCGCATCAAAACTCCTTTCTTTCAAGTTCGTAAGAGCCTATGTTGCATGAAAATGCTTGAAGTTTGATCGTTTTTTGAAGCTCGGGTGTTGTGCCTCCACTGGTCAAGGTCAAGACAATACCCTTCACATTACTCGTACCGCCAGCAGCTGTTGAGAAAGGATCATCATAGGTATTACTAGCGGTGTTCCAACTCCCTGAACTTTCTGAATCATCGAGATAGCCCACCGATGTATCAACATCAATGGTATCTATAAGATCTTGCGTTCCATCTGCAATATAACCTGCTGTAGCACTAGGTATATCATCGATATCATCTTGGTCTATATCACCAGTATCAGGGGCGTGGAATGTAGAAGAGTCAGAGGCAGCCATCGTTCCACCCGTAGCACTGAAATAGCTTCTTGATTTAAGATTGGTCCTTGTGGACTGGGTAAGACCTGTAGTTGTACTGTCTGTAGTGAGGATGATTGCCGGTAATCTTGGATCAGTATTGGCTTCATCCCATCTTTTTGTTAAAATGAGACTCATATCGGATGCCGCGGCAGCGATAGCCTCTTGTTGCATTGAAGCATAGCCACTTTCTGTAGCTGTATAGATAAGGTTAGGTATACTCAAAAGTGATATACCTATCACAACAATGGCAAAGATAAGTTCTATCATAGCGATCGCTTTACGACTTTTAACTTTTATTGCATTTACTTGTTTTTGTTCCATGAACTTACCAATCCATTTTTTTATGTTTTTTCAGGCTTGCATTCGTATCGACAATATACCCGGTTTGACCTTCGCCTGTCCATGAAGAATCACCGATAAAACGGACCTTATAGAAAGGGCTAAGAGGTGTTGGCTCATTTGGGTTATAGATCAACCACTCATTGGTGTAAATGGATGGTGTCGGTGTATCAGTCTCTCTTACAAGCTCTATAGGTACAGTAAGTGGCACAGCCGAATTATTTGCATCGACGTTAACGGTCGTGTCGATACCGTTAGCCCAGTTCGTCACATCTTTAGGGTTTGGATTAGTGATACCATTAATGGTCGGATCACCGGTACCTTCGATAAGCGGGTCACCGACCATTAATGTCACATTTCCATCTGCTGGAGTATGATCCGTTGAAATATACCAATCCTCTTCATTGATCGCTCCAAGAACCGTGTCAATACCGGTAGCACTACAAGCGGTAGGTGATAAGTCACAATAGACATCTATGATAATAGGTGTATCCACATTTGACTCAGTTATATCTTCATAGAAGAATTTTGATGCCCTGGATCTCGCATAATAGTATGTAGCTTTTTGATTGGTGAGTGCTCCAGTCGTTCCAGTGACAGGAGGTGTTGTTACATTCACTTCAACGATATTGACATTGGTCAAATCTATTGTAAAAGGATTCACTAAAAGATCTATTTTCCTATCAAAATTAAGTTTGTATTCGATGCTGGTTGTTCCATTTCCATCCGGGGCATCAGCAGGGAAGGTTGATTCTATGTTTTCTATTGGCAGGGACGTGATACCAGTTAAAGAAGGCAGCGTATAGTTTCCTTCTCCACTGTCAGCGGTACCATTATCTTCAGCTGGATTATAATAAAGGAAATGTGTTAATGGTACACCACCTGGATAAGTAATATCTTCACTGCTTAATGTCAATGTCAGATTGGTATCTTCCGCATAACAGGTTTCCATGTAGTTACGGGTAATGGCATCATCTGCACCTACAGCCTGAATATCGATAGTCAATTTGGCAGCCATAGAATAGTTATCATCAAGATCATATTTGTTGATATCGTGCAGATAAGTGAAGTTGTGGTCAGTGTTGTGATCAGTTAAATTTCCTTCAATGATAAACCGATCAGGAATAACTGAAATATTTCTCTCAAAAGGAGTAATGAGTCTTACTGTGTCATTGGAGTCATCTGCATCTACCAGGGCATACTCTGACCCATTGATCTCTTGAACGGTAAAATTGAGATCTTTCCCTACATCATTAAAAAAGAAATCATCCGTATCTATACCATCAATAAACTCAACTGAAGGGTTCAATTCAATTTTAGTTGGACATGTCTTCGATGGATCTGTGATATTGATATCTACTGAAAATGAAGTGTTTTCAGTTTCATTGTAGTCATAGGTTGGGCTGGCATCATTTGCGTTGAGTGCTTCAAATTTTAGATTATTCATTTCTCCGGAAACGAAAGTGTCTCCATCTGATATGTTGACATCAAATGCTTTTGGACGTATGGCAAAGTTGTCAGTTGAACAAGAAGGCTGTATATTAAAGGTACACATATAACATCCTAGTGGATTCGTATAAATGTAATCTGTGGCAGGATCATAACTTGGATCACTAGGATCTGCGCTACCATGGTTATTTGATTCGCAAGGTGCACCACCATCAATACCACATCTATCCCAAGCATCTTGACCAAAAGCAGTTTTGTAGTGTACTTCAGAGTTGACACATTGTGCAAGTTGATCAAAGTTACCAGATGTACTACTATTGTCAAGACAGTTTTGTCCCTCAACACTTAAAGAGTTTGGATCTACGACTATCATTTGCATCCTATAGTCTTTTCTCGCATAATTTGGAACAGTTATCGCTACCTTTTGGGAAGAGTAGCTACCTGAAGGAACTTCAAGTACAAGCCTGTTTCCTGCTGCATCTAAAACATTTCCATATGCTGTACTACAGGTACTGTCTGCCCATAATGGGGTGAGTTGAAAAGGTAAAGGATCATTATTACCTTGTACTTCTCCCGTGTATGTATAAATCTCTGTATCTCCGTCCAAATTAAGGTATACACCTGCAATCTCTCTCGTGGTATCTCCTGCAATCATAGTTTGTATATACTTTAAATCAGTACTTGACTGGTTAGGTACACTACTCGCATTATAATTAGCTGCATTCGCACTTGTAATTGGTGTATCAATCACATCTCCGGCAGAGAGTATCTCTATACCTCCTTCTCCACCTGTACAGGCGTAGATACGTCCAGTATGGTGCTCGTCTGATATATTGTAATCCGCATACAGGGCGATCCCGTACATTTTATTACCATTATTATATGAATTTGTATCAGTAAGGGTAAAGTTCGCATCACTTACTAATGCATCTTCAATATCTACAATGTATCCCTCGGTATAACTAGTGTACTCTGTGATCGCTAAAGTAGATATACCTCCACCTCGAATAGTACCTAGGGTTGTGACTGCTGATCCATGGTCTAGACTAGGAGCATACATTTTAGTGACAACAAGAGCTGTCAAGTCTTCATCTGTTACATTAGTATCTACAATCGTAATAGATGATATACATCCATTTCCATAGTAAAAGTTCCCTTCTTGTAAACAATCACCAGCATTATCTTCTATAGGTGTATTTACAATATAACAGAGATCATCAGCATTATCTACTTCATTAGTTATAGTTGTAATCTCTGATGCACTGTTACTAGTACTAGTACTGTTGATATCAGTCGTGTTGGTAACGGTGACTTCATTTGTCATCTCAGCACTAATTGATGGTGCGGTTAGATGCAGTATAATACTATGGGTTTCTCCAAAAGGTATACCTGAAGTGTTATGTTCACATGTCACTTCTCGGGCACCCGTTACACTACAGTCCCAATATGGTGAATCATTATTTGTTGCATCAATGTCAACTAATGCAGTTGTCATTTCATTAGGCAGTGTATCAACAACAACTACATTGGTTGCAGTCTCATTACCTTCATTTGTAAGGTCAATAGTGTAATAAAAATCTCTATTTACTGTTACGATATCTGCACTACCAGTTTTTGTGATTTTTAAATCAGAAATAGGTGTTGTTGGAGCAGCTACAACTGTAATAGTGGAAGTATCAGGGGCAATATTTCCGATCTTTTGTCCACCGCTACCCGATGCACTATCAAGAATAACTGTACATGATGTTCCACCAGTTAAGGTACTAGTGTCTATTGTAATAGGAACAGTTGTAGATCCTTGTGAAATTGTAACTGTAGAGCTGCTACCGTTACAGTTATCAATATAGTTCACTTCTATTGCACCTTTATTACCTGCCTCACTCAACGTTACAGCTAATTCAACAGTAGCAGTCCCTTCTGTAATTTCTTTTGCTGTAGGCTCAATACTTATATCTGGATTATTGGAAGCAGCAGCCCAAGCTAAAGAGGTGAGAAATAATGAACTCAAGATAACAAGTAGTATTTGTTTTTTCTTTTTTTGAGAATATTTTTGAGAATGTGTAACCCTATCCTTATGAGATGATGATAGACGTAATAATAAAAGAAAAGGAAACAATAACAAATTCAAAATAGTGATTAACTTTTTCATAATAACACCTTAAATATAATACTCAAATAATATTGAGCGAACTGGTTTGTATCTACATCTGAAAAATAGATGAGTTATAAGCGTTATTGCTTACTTTTTTGGTGACCCGGCTATCTTCTTGAGATCCGTGGCTTTCCGTCCTTACCTCACGATAAGTTTGGCTTTTTCAAAATGTAATACTCTACTTAAGAATATCATATCTAAGATAAAATTACAATTATATATAATAATATGAAATGGGTAAGGATATTTTTAAGAATTTATTACTCAGATAATACGCTTTTTACATACTTTGAGCTATGATATATATAATTAATTAGATTGGAACTAGGGAAAGATATGAATTTGAAGAAGAGTATTTTAGTAGGTATGGTTATGGCTGTATCATTTTTATTTGTAGGATGCGGAGATGAAAAAGAGGTGGCTGAGTTTAATAAGCCGGCACTATACTGGTATCAAAAAATAGCCAGTAGCATTACCAGTGGTAACTTGGATAAAGCCGATGCCTATTATATCTCTCTCAAGAGTGAACATATGCGATCACCGCTGATGCCGACCTCTTTGATGATGCTTGCACATGCCCATATGAATGAAGAAGAGTATTTACTTGCAAACTACTATCTGGATGAATATAACAAGCGTTTTGGTGAAACCGAAAGTCGTGAATATACAGAATTTATGAAGCTCAAAGCATCATTTTTAGGCATCAAAGATGTCTATAAGGACCAAAAGCTTATTATGGACAGCATTGCTAAGGCAAAAACGTACATAAATCGTTATCCGGGGTCTACTTATGCACCGCTTGTTAACACAATATTGATAAGATTACATATGAGTCAATATTTGCTGAATGAAAATATTGCAGCATTGTATGACCGCACCGGAAAGCCTGATGCAGCAAAAATATACAGAGAGAAGAACAAAGGCTCTGTGGTAGAAATGGCTGATATTACACCGCCTGAAAAAGG
>AGBJ01000052.1_pt1 | contig 15330 bp, 12 predicted proteins | sample 768721 | NCBI WGS metagenome assembly AGBJ01 (sample SAMN00779238, study PRJNA67915) | hypersaline lake metagenome
ATGCTCCGACCTATGAAAACATCAGTTTAAAAGGAAGCAAGGTTTCTATACTCGATTTACGCAGTCCTGATACGCATTTAAAGCTGAAGATCAGAACCGATACACGTTTTGACAGTACAGTACAGGATCTATTGAAAGCGTATAACCTTGTGCTGCCATTGCATCAAAGCAGTGGGAAAGTCAAGGTTCTGTTTATGGCAGATCTGGGTTTAAAAAACCGGTATCAGGATTTCTTTGTCAATGTAGATCTTGGTAAAGGCGATATCTTGCTGAATACATTCAAACTTCCTATTACAAAAGGTAATCTGCAGTATAAAAAGGGAGAGGTCACTTTAAAAGATATCTACATCAATGATCCATTCTATGAAGGTATACTTGATGGCAAGATCAAGGTGAAAAAGAAAAAGGCAGAGTTGATCCTACAGGCAAAGAGGATTATGATCGGAAGTGACAAAGAGAAATTCTTCGTTTTAAAAAATAAAAGATTGCCTTTGGTGTTGGCGTATGGAAAAAAGATAGAGATCACTATACCTAAACTGCATGCACAGTTTACCCATGACAAGAACGAGACCTATATACATTTAACGGATCTCAATAAGATCAAACCCTACCTTACGGACCCGGGACCTCTTGAACAAGGAGGGCATGTTGACATCAAAACAAAAGATTTTAAAACCTATACATTTAAAGGAATGATGAAAAGAAACTCATGCTTTTTATACGAGAAAGACGATCAATGTAAAACCAGAGTGCCTTTTGAGGGTAGGGTGACAGATACCAACTTGTATTTTTATGCCTTTAATAAACGTTTTTATTATAATAAAGTCAATAGCAGAGTGAAAATCACCGATCTGAACATTGACCTTGAAAAATTTTTACAATCGATAAAGAACGATCAAAACCAAAAAGAGTCAGATAGTTCCCCCGATAAAGAACAAGTAAAGCAGGGTAAGCCTTTGGTTATTTTGGGGGAAAACAGCCAATTAAGATATGGTGAATACAGCCTTGTGACAGACAGTTATGATATAGAAGTGAAATCAAATGGAAATATTAAAGCCATAGGAAGTTCTTCTGGGGATATCATCAAATTTTCTAAAAGAGGAGAGACTTTGTCTATGCAGGCATTACGGGTAAATGACAAAGTTCTCCACCCTCTGATCAACTTCAAAGGTTTACAGGATGGACGGTATACATTAAAACTATCAGGGGTTCCCAAGAAAACAATGAAGGGAAAGATCATTGTAGAGGGTGGCGTGATGAAAGACTTTAAAGCCTACAATAACACGTTGGCTTTCATCAATACGTTACCGAGTTTGGCCATCTTGCAAAACCCGGGATATTCGGACAAAGGATTTACGATAGAAGAGGGTATTGCAGAATACAGAATGCTTAAAAAAGATAAAATAGTATTTGACTCCATTTATATTAAAGGAACTTCTGCGACGATCGCAGGTACGGGAGAGATCGATCTGAAGAAAAAAACCATTAGATTGGATCTTGCCATTCAAACAGCAAGAGAGTTAGGTAAATTGGTAGGCAGTTTGCCGCTTGTGGGCTATATTATCACAGGAGGAGACAAGAGTATGACATTTGGATTGCAGATCACAGGCAGTCTGGATAAACCCGAAGTGAAAACGTCAGCCGCACAAGATATATTTTCCTTGCCGCTAAAAATACTGCAAAGAACCCTGGAATCGCCCAAGAATATTATCAATAAGTAGCCAAGGAGCTGGTTATTCATTCCTGAGTACGGTCAAAGGATCGGTCTGTGATGCTTTTTTCGCAGGATAGAGGGAGGAGAGCAAGATAATGATACTGGTACCCAAAATGATCAATCCAAAGTCACTAAGTGTCAGATCCACAGGCAGTTTAGACGTACCGTACACATCTGCAGGCATTGAGATAATGTCAAATGTGGAGAGTATCCAGATACCAAGCCCACCAAGCAGTGTCCCAGCTAAAATACCGGTACTTCCTATGATAAGACCCAATTGAAAGAAGATGGACTTTATTTCCACTTTTGTAGCACCCAGGGTACGCATTAAAGCAATCTCCCTTCTTCGGCTCATCACGGTCATCAGCAGAGAGGAGATGATGTTGAGTGATGCTACAAGGATGATGAGCAGCAAGACAAGGAAAAGTGCTTTTTTCTCCATTTCCATTGCAGCAAAGAAGTTTCCATTTTGCTGCCACCAACCTTCAATGACCACCATTTCGGGTAAAGCATGCTTGATCTCCTCTATTTCATCGAGAGGATTCTCTGTATAGATATGCAATCCATCATAGATCCCCTGTTTACGGTCAAGCAGTTTTTCAAAGGCTTCCAAAGAGGTGTACATAATGGCTTTGTCATAGGCTTTGAGACCAGACTTGAAAACACCATCTACAATAAAACGCTTTTGAAGCGGCATCGTACCAAAACCGATAGCCTGTTGTTCTGAAAAATAGAGGGTGACCTTCTCCCCTTTAGGGGCATTCATTTCAAAAGAGAGCCCTTCACCAATGACCACCCTGAATTTACTCGTTTCATCCCCTCTGGCTTCTTTAAATATGGCGTTGATCTCACTCTCTTTATCAAAATCCACCCCATAGACCAAAGATCCCTGGACCGCACCAGCATTTTTTGTGATGACCTGGGTCGTATAGTAGGGACTGAATTGAAGATGGGGAAATTGTTCTTTCAGTGTAGTAATGAGCGTATCATTCACTGCATTTTCTTCCAAGGGAAGCACGGTAAGAGGGTAGTTCATCACAAAAAGTTTTTTAGTGAACTCTTTTTGTGTGCCGTTCATGATCCCCATAGCGATCATCAGCACCATCACCCCTGCCGCGATACCCAAAAAGGCCAGCATAGCAGAGATAAATATAAAAGGGTTTTCTTTGTCGTATTTGAGATAGTGTCTGATGATATGCCTAATAAACTTTTTATTAGGCGAGGAGATTCTGGCAGAAGTGGACATTATGCCAAGGGCCCTTTTTTAGGGCCGCTTTGTCCACAACAGTTTTTGTATTTTTTACCTGATCCACAGGGGCAGGGCTCATTTCTTTTAGGCTTTTTTGTACCCGTCACAGGTTTGTTTTTCGCTGCTTTTTCTGCTTCTGTACTGAGTGTGGCATCGGCAACATCACTCTCCAACTCTTCTCTGATCTGTTCAACTGCGGCCTCTTCTTCTTCCGGAGATGTAAAGTCAAACTGCACCAGCTGAAGTACTTTGACCGCTTCTAGTTTGATACGGGTGACCAGCTCTGTGAAGAGTTTGTAGCTGTCTTGCTTATATTCGGTCAGAGGGTCTTTTTGATTGTATCCTCTCAGGCCGATACCTGTTTTGAGTACATCCATTTCATAAAGGTGGTCTCTCCACTGAGGGTCCAGTACCTGCAGGTAGAGGATACGTTCGATCTCCTGTCTCTGTTCCGGTTCTATCTGAGACATTTTTTTCTCATAAAGCTCTTCCATCATTCGGGTGATCATCGCAGTGAGTTCGTCCATTTCTTTGTCTTTGAGCTGTTCACTATTTACCTGGATATGAAGCTCTTCTTCAATGAGTGCCGCAAGTCTCTCTACATCATAGTCCTCTGTCGGCATACCTTCAAAAATTTCAGCTTCTGCTAAAAGGTAAGCTATATATTCAGCACGGTTCTCTTTGATCTTGGCACCAATGTCAAAGTCGGGATCAAGCAGCTGATTTCTAAATGCATAGATCGCTTTTCTTTGGTGATTAGCCACATCATCATACTCCAGGATATGTTTTCTTGACTCATAGTGTTGGTTCTCTACTTTTTTCTGCGCTTTCTCTACAGAACGTGTCACGATCTTGGAGTCGATGTATTCACCATCTTCAACACCCAGTCTGTTCATGATATTTCTGATCTTCTCTCCGCCAAAGATACGAAGCAGGTTGTCATCAAGACTGAGGAAGAACTGGCTCTCTCCCGGGTCACCTTGACGGCCAGAACGACCCCTGAGCTGGTTATCGATACGTCTGCTTTCATGACGCTCTGTACCAAGGATCATCAGTCCGCCCAAGCTTCTTACTTCATCATCTATCTTGATGTCAACCCCACGCCCCGCCATGTTCGTGGCAACAGTGACGGCACCTTTTTGGCCTGCATTCATGATGATCTCCGCTTCCTGTGCATGGTTTTTTGCATTCAGGACATTATGCGGGATCTTCTCCTTTTTGAGTCTCTCATGGATCATTTCAGATTTCTCAATGGAAGCCGTACCTATCAATACCGGTTGCCCTTTTTCATTGAGCTCTTTGACCCTTTTGACTACGGCATCCATTTTTTCACGTTCTGTATTGTAGATCAGGTCATTTTTGTCTATTCTGGCAATAGGAACATTCGTAGGGATAGAGATAACATCCAGGTTGTAAATTTGTGAGAATTCAGTCGCTTCGGTTTGTGCCGTACCTGTCATACCTGCAAGTTTGTCATACAGTCTGAAGTAATTTTGGTACGTGATCTCTGCAAGTGTCTGAGACTCTTCTTGGATCTCGACGCCTTCTTTGGCTTCAAGTGCCTGATGCAGACCTTCTGAATATCTACGGCCCTCAGAGAGTCTTCCTGTAAATTCATCCACAATGATGATTTCATTGTTCTGTACGACATAGTCGACATCTTTTTCAAAGATATAGTGTGCTTTAAGTGCCTGATCAAGGTGATGTGAGAGCACTGCATTTTCTATACTGTAGAGGTTTTCTACGTCAAAGAGGTCTTGTGCTTTTTGGAGTCCATCCTCTGTCATAACGATGGTCCTATTTTTTTCATCAACGATGAAGTCTCCGGTGGTTTGCTCCGGTTCACCCGGTTTGGTTGCCACTTTTTCACCACGTACCATCTGCTTGGCGATGGTATCCGCTTGTGCATAGTGGTTATGGTCACGTTGTGTCGGCCCGGAGATGATGAGCGGCGTTCTGGCTTCGTCAATGAGGATGGAGTCTACTTCATCCACAATAGCATAATGATGCTCGCGCTGTACCTTTTCTTCGATCCTTACTTTCATGTTGTCGCGAAGGTAGTCAAAACCGTATTCATTATTGGTTCCGTAGGTGATATCAGCACTGTACTGTGCTTTTCTGTTCATGTCATCATGTATCTCTGCAGTAAGACATCCTACACTGTAGCCTAGGAATTCATAGAGTTTACCCATTTCCTCGGAATCTCTTTTTGCAAGGTAGTCATTCACCGTCACGACATGTACGCCTTTGCCGGTCATCGCATTGAGAACCACGGCAAGTGTGGCGACGAGTGTTTTACCCTCACCTGTCTTCATCTCGGCTATGTTGCCGTTGTTGAGTACCAGTCCCCCAACCATCTGCACATCATAATGTCTCATGCCCAAAGTACGTTTCGCCGCTTCTCTGGTGATAGCAAAAGAGTCGTAAAGTACATCATTTAACGTTTTACTGCCACTTTGTACCTCATTTCTGAGTGTTTCAAATGCAGCCTTGAGCGCTTCATCATCCAGAGCTTCATAATGAGGCTCAAGCAGATTGATATTTTTTACTTTTTTGAGATAGTTTTTTACGATCTTTTCATTTTGGGTGCCAAAGAGTTTGAGTACGCTTTTTATCATTGTAGGTTTAGCCTTTGCATAAATTGGGATTATTTTATCCAAATAGAGATTAATATTCCGTTAGCAAACGACCAGGCTTACTCACGCTTGTTACACAATTTTTTGAGAATATGACATATATTAACACTCTGCAAGTGCTATTTTGGTATATTTCAAGTTGAACTAGAGGGTTCATTTAAAAGGAAAAAGAATGAGACTATTGTCACTACTATTATTGGTATCGTCACTGCTATCGGCTAACATAGCATTACCGGAAAATTTTCAAGCAGATTTTGTACAGAAAATAACCAATACAAAACAAAAAGTGATCACCTACAGTGGTAAGGTACGTTTTTCAAATGAAACACTTTTTAAATGGAGTTACAAAACACCCACCAAAAAAGAGGTATGCACGGATGGTATGGAACTGCTTGTAGTGGACCATGACCTCGAACAGGTATCTGCCTATCGTATATCCAATGGCATCGATATCGCAGCAATATTAAAAAAAGCAAAACCACACAGCAAAAATATCTACGTAGCCGAGTATGACCATAGAACCTACACCATACAAGTGGATAGAGAGCAAAAGCTTCACAGTATCGCTTATTATGATGACCTGGATAACAAAGTCCAGATCATCTTCAAACACATGAAGTATGGAAAGGGGATTTTACCTGCCCAGAGTATGAAGTGTAACTATCCTGTAGCCTATGACAGGATACAAGGATAAGAATGCAAGAGTTATTGATGCAAATCGAGAATGATTCTACTTTGATGTTGACCGCGGGGGTAGCCTTAGCGGTGCTTTTAATTATTCTGCTTGTGATCGTGGTCTCAGCCATGAAGGTCAAAACCTATAAAGACAGATACTGGAATACGAAAGTCGATAACGAAGAGAAAACAGCATATATCTCTGCGTTAGAACAAGAACTTCAAGCCTATAAGGTCAAAAACAGCAACAATGAGCAGGAGTTGGAAGCCTTTGCAGCCACCAAAGAGACGCTGGCAGCCACCAATGAAACTTTGTCAACCCTGCAGGAGCAGCACAGTGCACTGGAAAAAGAGCTTGGTCAGGTGAAAGCGGATCTTACAAAGGCTCAGCAGGCACATACGGTACTGCTGGAAGAACATGAGAGACTGAAAGAACAGCAGGTCGTGGTACTTGAAGACAACAACAGATACCGTACCAACAATGCGCGTTTACTGATGAAACTTGAGAGTTTGGAACGCCAAAACGCTTCTCGTACCAACGGCTTGAACAAAGCATCCGATAAAGTTCAGGATACATAACTCATAAATAAAGGATAAACATGGCAAACATAACGATATGGCATAACCCAAGATGCAGCAAGTCAAGAAATGCAGTGACACTTTTAGAAGAGAAAGGGATCGATCCAGAGGTGGTAAAATATTTGGATACCCCTCCGAGTAAAGAGGAACTGAAAGAAATGCTTCATATGCTCGGTATCACGGCCAGAGAGTTGATGAGAACGAAAGAAGCGATCTACAAAGAGTTGAACCTTAAAGAGGTGACGGATGAAGAGCAGCTGATAGAGGCGATGGTAGAGCATCCAAAGCTCATTGAGAGACCCATTGTCATCAAGGACGGCAAGGCAGCTATCGGCCGTCCTATTGAAAATATTATTGACCTTTTAGAGTCATAGTTTACTTCTTCTGCAAGCGTTGCTCCACGGGGAAACGCTTTGAAAACTTCTTTTTTTCCACTTTCAGACCATTATGTTAAAATTCCAACAATCAACTACAAGGATGCGAGATGCTTAGTACAGTAAATTTAACACAGCGCTATGGAAAAAGAGTGCTTTTTGACAAGATCAATATTACTTTGGATGCAGGAAAACGCTATGGACTTATCGGTGCCAATGGTGCAGGGAAGTCAACCTTTCTAAAGATCCTCGCAGGTGAGATAGAACCAACGGATGGCGATGTACAGCTTCAGCCTGGACTTAAACTGGGTGTTTTGGGACAAAACCAGTATGCCTTTGAGGACTATACACTCAGAGATGCCGTGCTCTATGGGAACAAAAAACTTTTTGATGCGCAGAAAGAGAAAGAGAAACTCTATATGGAAGGTGACTTCGAGAGTGATGAGGTCAACAATCGTTTGGCAGAACTTGAAATGATCTGTGCAGATGAAGACCCAACCTATGAATCGGATGTCAAGATAGAAAAACTGCTTGAAGCGTTAGGGTTTCCTGCCTCCCAGCATGATGAGCTGATGTCTTCACTGACCGGTGGGGACAAATTCAAGATCTTATTGGCACAGGTACTGTTCTTGAAACCGGATGTATTGCTTCTTGATGAGCCTACGAACAACCTCGATATGGATACGATCACTTGGCTGGAAAATGAATTGAAACGTCATGAAGGTACACTGCTTGTTATCTCCCACGACAGACATTTCCTCAATGGTGTCGTGACGCATATCCTTGATCTGGATTTTCAAAATATCCGTGAATTTACAGGCAACTATGATGAGTGGTATATCGCAGCAAATCTTATAGCAAAACAGGCAGAAACAGATAGAGGCAAAGCACTGAAGGAGAAAGAAGAACTTGAAAAGTTCATCGCCAGATTCTCTGCCAATGCCTCTAAGGCGAAACAGGCAACAAGCCGTCAAAAGCAATTGGATAAACTGGATGTCAGTGAGATCAAACTCTCCTCACGGCGTGATCCTTCCATTATGTTCAAAGCACACAGAGATATCGGGAATGAAGTGCTTGAAGTGGAAGGACTGTCTAAAAGCTATGAGGGGGAACAAGTATTTGAAAACCTTTCTTTTAAGATCAATAAAGGGGATAAGGTCGCATTGATCGGTACCAATGGAGTCGGTAAAACAACACTACTTCGAATTTTGATGGAAGAGACTGAACCAGACAGCGGAACCTTTAAATGGGGACAAACGATCACGTATAGCTATTTTCCTCAAAATACCACGGACATTGTTGTAGGCGATGAAGAGTTGCCGCAATGGATCCAGGGGTTTGACCAAAAATGGCATATTGATGATATCCGAAAGACATTGGGACGGATGCTTTTTAGCGGAGAAGAACAGAAAAAGAAGGTAGATGCCTGTTCGGGTGGAGAAAAACACCGTGTTATGCTTTCCAAGATCATGATGGATGCATCCAATTTCCTGGTGATGGATGAACCAAACAACCACTTGGACCTTGAAGCGATCGTTGCATTAGGTGAAGCATTCCATAACTACCAGGGTGGGGTGATCTGTGTCTCACACGATAGAGAACTTATCGATGCCTTTGCAAACCGTATCATTAAACTGAACGAAGATGGAACGATCACTGACTTTGAAGGTGATTATGAGAAGTTCGTGGAACAACATGGGCACTAGAGATTTTTTAAACGGGGTGAGAGCTTAAAAAAGCTGTCACCACTATTGTAAAACTTCTTGCTATATAGATTCACACTATTTTCACACTACTGTTTTATACTTTCTTATCTTTAAAAAAGAAAGGATTCAAATGAAAAAATTAACTACTATACTACTATTAGCGATCGGTTTGGCATCAAGTGCATCAGCACATCACATGGCACAGTCAGATACGGCAGGGTGGAATATAGATGAGGATTCTCCGCATCTTTTAATGACATTTTATTAATAGATAAGTCATTTACCTCCAAAGGCATATCCTACATTCAGGATATGCCTTTTTTACTTCATACATCATACCTACAATCAAAATACTATAAACTGATCACACATTAGGCAATGTTTGTATAAACAGCCTGTACATCTTCATCGTCTTCCAGTTTTTCAATGAGTGTATCTACCTCTTCCATCTGTTCATCATTGAGCTCTATAGGTGTATTGGCAACATACTCTAAGGTGGCTTTTTTTACCTCTATTTGCATATCTTCCAATGCTTTACTCAGTTCACCAAAGGCAGTAAAGTCACCGTAAATTCTTACAATATTGATATCCTCACCATTTTCCTGTGGCTCTACATCCTCTTCTATCTCTTCTAACCCAAAGTCGATCAGTTCCAGTTCCAACTCTTCCAGGTCCATCTCATCGGTTTTGTTAAATACAAAAACACATTTACGGGTAAACATAAAATTCAGAGAACCTGATGTAAGCATTTCCCCGCCGTTTCTGGCAAGTATGGCTTTGACATTGGCAACCGTTCGGGTATTGTTATCTGTAGCACACTCTACGATCATCTGTACCCCGTGCAGCGCTTTGACATCGTAGGTAAGCTCTTTGATATCTGCTGCATCTTTGGCTGAGGCTCTTTTGATCGCTGCTTCGATATTGTCTTTTGGCATATTTTGCGCTTTGGCGTTAAGAATAGCGGTACGAAGTTTAGGGTTCATATCAGGGTCCGGACCGCCTTCTTTGGCTGCCATCGTGATGATCTTTCCTAACTTAGGGAAAACTCTGGACATGGTTCCCCATCTTTTCATTTTCGCTGCTTTTCGGTATTCAAACGCTCTACCCATGTATGATTCCTTACAAATTTAATTGTGTGATTATACTCTATTTGGCTTAAGTCGCATCCAAAGCGATGCTGTGTAGAATACAACTATGAAACTAAGTGAAATAAAACTGACCAATCCTTATTTGCAATTACCTCAAGAGTGTTATACCAGAGTAAAGCCTACACCCCTGGAAAATGTTTTTCTGATCCATGCCAATGAAGCGGTAGCACAACAGTTGGAGTTAGATATCGAAGCGTTGTACAGCGATCCTTTTTTAGATTTTGTGAACGGTGTGTTGGAGTTAGAAGGTTCTGAGACTTTTGCAATGTGCTATGCCGGGCATCAGTTTGGGCACTTTGTGCCGCGTCTAGGTGACGGCAGAGCGATCAACATCGGCACGATCAACAACTTGCATCTGCAACTCAAAGGGGCAGGACAGACGCGTTATTCCCGCTCCGGTGACGGACGTGCTGTACTGCGTTCAAGTATACGCGAATACCTGATGAGCGAAGCGATGCATGGACTTGGCATAGAAGGCACAAGGGCATTGGCACTGATAGGTTCAGAGCACAAAGTATACAGGGAGAAGTGGGAGACAGGCGCTATCGTACTGCGTGTCTCTCCTTCCTGGATACGTTTTGGTACCTTTGAATACTTCGCCCATAAAAAAAGATACGAAGCATTACAGGCCTTGGCTGATTACGCCATAGCAGAGAGTTACCCGCACCTCGTAGACGCGCAGGACAAATATCTGCACTTTTTTACAGAAGTCGTAGAGAAAACTGCCAGACTAATGGCTCAGTGGCAGGCGGTAGGGTTCAACCATGGTGTGATGAACACAGACAATATGTCCATCGCAGGGCTCACCCTGGATTATGGGCCCTTTGCCTTCCTGGATGACTATGATCATCAGTATATCTGCAACCATACAGATAGAGGAGGACGCTATAGTTTCGGTAACCAGCCTAATATAGGGAAGTGGAATCTACAGGCACTATTGCATGCATTGACACCCATGGTACATAGAGAAAAAATGGAAAAAGCATTGGAAGCGTACGCAGATCTCTATAACCACCGGTACCTTGACCTGATGGGTCAAAAGTTGGGATTGGATGACTTAAAAGAAGATAAGGACCTGGAGCTTATCCAGCAGTTGTTGGGGATGATGCAGGGACTTCAACCAGACTATACGCTCTTCTTTAGAACACTAAGTCGTTATGATGGAGATAGAACGGCACTGCTGAGCTTGGGGCGCTATCCTAAGCCTATGCATGCGTGGCTGGACAGTTATGATGAAAGACTGAAAGAGAACAGTGCTACTGTACAAGAGAGACACCAAGCAATGTTACGGACAAATCCAAAGTTTGTACTGAAAAACTATATGCTCCAAGAAGCCATAGACGCTGCCCAAGAGGGTGATTTCGGTGTTGTAGATACTTTGTTCAACATAGCACAAGATCCCTATGCAGAACACGCAGAACATGAAAGATGGGCAGGACCTACGCCGGATGAATTTAAAAATCAGAAGCTGAGTTGTAGTTCGTAATAGTTATAATTTGGAAAATCATTTAAGGATAATGAATGACCCTCGAAGCACTGCAAAACACGATAAGAACTGAAGTAGGGGTGTTACTCTATTTTTCCGGAGAGCACTGTAATGTATGTCATGCGCTAAGACCCAAGTTCAAAGAGGTATTCGATACGAATTTCCCCCAGTTGAAACAGATCTATCTTGACGCCCATGAAAACCCGGAGATCTCTGCGCATTTTCAAGTCTTTTCCGTCCCTACGATGATCGTTTTCCTGGATGGAAAAGAGTTTGCCAGAGAAGGTCGTTCGGTCAGTATGCATCAGTTAACGGAGAAGTTGAAGCGTCCTTATGGGATGATGACGGAGTAATTTAAAAGTACGTTATCCTCGTACTTCTGGTATATAGTTTCGGCTATGTATACCTGGGCTAAGTAAACCCGATTTTTGATGTTTTTTTCTGGAATTCCTGCACATGCGAACTGCGGTGGTGTTACTCTCTTCATTTTTCTAGAAAAGTATGAGAGAAACAACGCCACAGTCTAGATGATCGGAAGTTAAATTAAAATATTAAAAGTAGCATACACGTCATCCTCGTGTTAAGCACGAGGATGACATAAATAGACTTCGTTACTTCTTTGTAGTTGTAGTAATAGAGACATTCTTAAATTCTTTTGTTTTAAGAGTGTCTATGATATCCATAAAGTATTGAAATTCACTGCTTCTATCCATACGCAGTGAAATTACATCTTTTTTAGGATCCAGTTTCAGAAGTTTCTCTTTGATAAGGTCAAGAGTCAATACTTTGCCTTCATAATAGTAGACCCCTTCTTTATTTACTGTAATTTGAATGCTCTTTTTATCTTCACTCTTTTTAGAACTGGCACTCGGCAGATCCACTTTGATCGTTTGATTGGTGACGAATGTAGCGGTGGCGAGTACGATGACCAGCAGTACCAGCACAATGTCGATGAAGGGAACGACATTCATTTTGTCAAAGCGTTCACGTCTCATTGATGGGTTCCTTTCTGGACAAAGCCCACTAAAGGACGCTTCAACAGAGGGTTCACGTGAGCGGTCACTTTTAAGCTGCTTCTGTGGTTGTTACGCATGCGTATTTTCATCCTGAGCTATTTCCCATCGGGCCAAGAGGGTATCGACTCTTGTAAGCAGTGCATTGTAGATGACCGTGGCAGGGATGGCTACCACCAGGCCGGCTGCAGTCGCTTTGAGTGCCAAGGCCAAATGCTTCATGATCTCGCCGGGGTTGATGGTGTCTTGCTGATCCCCGATGATATAAAAAGTAAGTATAATAGCAAGAACCGTACCAAGCAGTCCTATATAGGGAGCATTGGAACCTATGGAAGCGATGGTGGCCAAACGTTTTGAGAGGTCAAGTTCCAAGGCTGTCTTGTTGCTGTAGTCTGAAAGTCGGATACCACGATAGAAAAGCACTCTTTCAACGGCAAAGGCAAAGGTGATGAAACTCAAGAAAAAGAGTAACCCTATGATCCCATAATCTACGATATCTTTTATTTGTTCAATTAGCACTGTTTTTCCTCATACTATAATTTAGTGTGCATTATATAGAAATAGTGTTAAATTCATGTTAAATCCATTTTAAGATACCTAGCTTCGATTTTAAGCGGTTTTAAGCCTTTTTATTAAGGCGATGTTAGATACAATGAATGTAATTTTTTACACAAATAAGGAAATGTATGAGCGATCTATTTGACGAGCACGAAAATACCGGACAAGTGTTAATAGAAGACAGTATGAAGGCTAGCTACCTTGACTACTCGATGAGTGTTATCATAGGTAGAGCCTTGCCTGATGCAAGAGACGGGTTAAAGCCTGTACATAGAAGAATTCTGTATGCGATGAACGACCTTCATCTCTCACACAGAAGTCCTTATAAAAAATCCGCACGTATCGTCGGTGATGTTATCGGTAAGTATCACCCGCATGGTGATAATTCGGTCTATGATGCACTGGTACGTATGGCGCAAGACTTTTCTATGCAGGCACCGCTTGTCGATGGTCAGGGGAACTTCGGTTCAGTGGACGGCGATAACGCAGCGGCTATGAGATATACCGAAGCACGTATGACAAAAATTGCGGAAGAGCTTTTGAGTGATATTGAGAAAGATACGGTTGATTTTGTACCTAACTACGATGACTCGATACAAGAGCCTGATGTCCTGCCTTCACGTGTACCGAACCTGCTGCTTAACGGTTCAGGCGGTATTGCGGTAGGTATGGCTACGAACATTCCTCCGCATAGACTGGATGAACTTATCAATGCCCTTGTAGCCCGCATAGACAACCCGGGTTCTTCGGTAGAAGATATAATGAAGCTCGTACAGGGCCCTGACTTTCCAACGGGTGGTATCATCTTTGGACGTAAAGGTATCACGGATGCCTATACGACAGGACGCGGGCGTATCAAAGTACGTGCAAAAACGCATATAGAACAAAAAGGTTCTAAAGAGATCATCATCATCGATGAACTCCCTTTCCAGGTAAACAAATCCAGACTGATAGAGAGCATCGCACAACTGGTTCGTGATAAACAGATCGAAGGTATCTCTGAACTGCGTGATGAATCAGACAGAGAAGGTATCCGTGTCGTGATAGAGCTTAAGCGCGATGCGATGAGTGAGATCGTCCTCAATAACCTTTTCAAAAGCACACAGATGCAAGTGACATTTGGTATTATCATGCTGGCCATAGCAAATAAAGAGCCAAAAGTATTTAACCTTTTAGAACTCTTTGACCTTTTCTTGAAACACCGAAAAACAGTCGTGATCAGAAGAACGATCTTTGAACTTGAAAAAGCAAGAGCCAGAGCGCACATCTTGGAAGGTCTCAAGATCGCTGTAGACAACATCGATGAAGTCATCAAGATCATTCGTGCCTCTTCTGACGATACGGAAGCCAGAGAAAACCTTATGGTGCGTTTCAAACTTTCAGAGATCCAGGCAAAAGCTATCTTGGAGATGAGACTCAGACGTCTTACCGGACTTGAGATAGAGAAGATCGAAAATGAGTTAAATGAATTGCTTACACTCATTGCAGAGCTTGAAGGTATCCTCAAGAGTGAAGAGAAGATCAATGTGATCATCCGTGAGGAACTGGTAGAGATCGGTGAAAAATATACAACACCGCGTCGTACAGAGATCGTAGATGATTATGATGATATCGACATTGAAGACCTCATTCCAAATGAACCGATGGTGGTAACGATCACACACCGCGGGTACATCAAACGTGTACCGGTCAAGCAGTACGAGAAACAGCATCGCGGCGGTAAAGGCAAGATCGCCGTGACGACCTATGATGATGACTTCATCGAGAAGTTCTTTACGTCCAATACACATGATACGCTCATGTTCGTCACGGACAGGGGACAACTCTACTGGCTGAAGGTCTACCGTATCCCTGAGGGTACGCGTACTGTGAAAGGTAAGGCGGTTGTGAACCTTATCAATCTTCAGCAGGATGAGAAGATCATGGCGATCATCCCAACCACTGACTTTGAAGCCGATAAAGGACTGGTCTTTTTCACTCAAAACGGTATCGTGAAGAGAACAAACCTCTCTGAGTACTCAAATATCAGATCGAACGGTGTAAGAGCGATCAACCTGGATGAAGACGATGCGTTGGTAGAAGCCAAGATCGTCAAACCGGATACCAAATGGCTCTTTGTGGCAACGAAAAAAGGGCTTTGTATCCGATTTAAAGTGGAAGATGCAAGAGAGATCGGTAGAGTGGCACGCGGT
>AGBJ01000053.1_pt1 | contig 15002 bp, 20 predicted proteins | sample 768721 | NCBI WGS metagenome assembly AGBJ01 (sample SAMN00779238, study PRJNA67915) | hypersaline lake metagenome
TTTAATGAAATTCGAAATGTGAAAAATATTTTTGAAATCGGGAAAATTGAACAGATGAAAGGCTATCCTTATCATTACAAAATTCGTTTTGGTGTTTATAGAGTTGGAATAAAAGTTATCAAGGATAAAGTCGTTTTTGAAAAAGTGTTGCATAGAAAAGATATTTATCGTTACTTTCCATAAAAAAATTGTGCTGGTTCAATTTTATGAATTGAATTTAATATTTGAAATGGATTGTTATCCCGAAAAATTTGGGGAAAAGTGTACCAGTAAAAGGAACATTTTTTCTTCACATAAAGTTAAATTTCTTAAGATTTTTTTCATCCAGAAGGCATAAGATAACCACATTTTACGAAAACATTCAAAATAAAGAGAATTACATTATGAAAAAAAAGAGTCGAAACGATTTGATTAAATATCGGATGAAACTAGCAAGGGAAACATTTCATTCAGTATCCACTTTAAATGAAAATTAATATTGGAATATTGCAGCCATCCATCCAATCAATCATCCATCCCCCCAACCCTGCATCCCTGCGTTCATCCAACCAAAAACTCCTCCACCTGTTCACTAATTTTCTCAGCAGAAAGCCCAAAAGCATCCAATAAAACATGCGGTTCTCCTGACTCACCAAACCTATCATTAATTGCTATATTTTTGATAGTTACAGGATATTTCTCAGATGTTACTTCAGATATTGCGGACCCCAATCCACCTGCTTTTAGATGCTCCTCTATTACGATTAATCTTCCAAACTTCCTTGCGTAGTTGACAATCACATCTTCGTCGATTGGCTTAATCGTATGCATATTTATTATAGTCGGATTGATATTTTTTTTGCGTAGCAAATCTACAGATTTCATCACCTCAGTCCCGATTGTTCCTGCAAAAAATATACCACAATCTTCACCTTCAATCATAACATCTGGTTTGCCAATTTCAAAATTATCTTCCTCTTTTGTGATAGTTGCTGTTGCTTCTCTGGCAAGCCGAAGATAGGCAGGTCCATTTAATTTTGCTAACTGGAGAGTTGCTTTGTATGCCTGAATATGATCGCAAGGAACCACGACTGTCATTTTGGGAAGTACTCGCATAAGAGCAATATCTTCAATTGCTTGATGCGAACCACCATCCGGTCCGACAGAAATACCACAGTGTGATCCAACCAGTTTAACATTTAAATTTGAATAGCACACGGTATTTCGAATTTGATCAAAAGCTCTCCCGCACACAAAAACTCCATAGGTTGTAGCAAAAGGAATTTTGCCTTCCAGACTTAATCCAGCAGCGATATTTATCATATTCTGCTCTGCAATTCCCACATCGATAAATCTTTCTGGAAATTTTTCTGCAAACCAATTTGAACGAGTAGAAGTGGAAAGGTCAGCATCCAGCACCACCACTTTTGGATTTATTTTACCCAATTCTATTAACGCCCGTCCGTAACCATCCCGAATCGGTAAAATTTTTTTGTTATTCATTCTTAATCCTTTATTTGTAACTCTTGTAAAGCGATTTCTAACAGTTTCCCTGTTGGAACTTTTCCATGCCATTCTGCTTTGTTTTCCATAAACGAAACACCTCGCCCTTTGATAGTGCGAGCGATAATCACAAAAGGTTTATTATGGTTATTTTTAAATTTTTCAAAAGCATCTAAAATCTCTTCAAAATCGTGACCATCGATTTTTATTGTATTCCAGCCAAATGATTTCCATTTATCTTGCAGGGATTCAAGAGCCATAACATCTTCTGTATCGCCATCAATTTGAAGACGATTTCTATCAACAATTGCGCAGAGATTATCCAGCTTTTTATGAGCAGCAAACATCGCTGCCTCCCAGACTTGCCCTTCATCCAACTCCCCATCTCCGAGCAGAGTGAAAACCCGGAAATTTTTTTCGTCCATCTTTCCTGCCAGAGCGATTCCACAACCTATCGAAAGTCCTTGTCCGAGGGAACCTGTGGAAACTTCCACACCTGGTGTTAAATATGAAGAAGGATGTCCTTGCAGAATGGATTTGTATTCTCGTAAAGTTTTCAAGTATGATTCCTCAAAATAACCTGATTTTGCAAGTAAAACATAGAGAAGGGGAGCAGCGTGTCCTTTAGATAAAATGAAACGGTCGCGTTCATCCCACTCAGGATTTTTAGGATTATGTTTCATTTCATGAAAAAAAAGAGCAGCTCCGATATCTGTAGCAGAAAGGGAACCTCCTGGATGACCGGAACCAGCTCTTGCAATCATCTTTATTATTTGATAGCGGACTTCTCTTGCTTGTTCCCTTAAATAATTCAAAACTTTTTCATCTATCATTTTTTCTCCATAAATAGAAAATTTTGTTTCTTTTAAAATTGATTGAACAATCTGTCAATTTTTTGGAGAATAATATTGAGTTTGCAAATGAAAATCGGAATTCTAGTAAGACATCACGCATCCACCAAAAAAATTAAGAAAAATCTCGTCTGTTTCGTTAGTCACGAATTTACACGAATTCACACTAATAATATTTTTGATTTTATTATTTAGTATCTGCCCGTAAACTCGCATTCGAGCCGCAATTCGTCACAGAAAGATTCGACGCAGATTAATACTGATTGGGCTGATAAACCCCTGTTGAATATAAAATAGCGTTCAATAGGTCAGGGCGCAGATATTATTATTGTCATAATAAATATCTATCTAACGAAAATCGTTTTTTTTCAGCGTTTATCTGCGTGCTACCTGATACTTTACGAATGCAAGCTATTTGTGAATTCGAAACCTGGCTCGGACACCATCTTTTGTGTACGAATTGTTTTTTTATAAACTTTGCGAAAGTTCCAAACTTTCGCAAAGGTGGATTTCGAAATCCAAGTTCCTCCAAACGGAATGGCGGACAAGCGTGTCGAAAAGATTGACGCTACTCGAGTTAGTAAAATCTCGACAGAGAAGTTATCTTTTCCCAATTCTTTCCAAAAATTAGCGTTCAGGTGTAGCAATTTTTTTGTCATTTTTTTGCTTTACGTTTTTTTTGCAATAAGGGGATTAAACAACGTAAAGCTCTATTCACAGATTCTGAGTCAGGAAAATATGCTTGAATATCCGGTTCAATAATAACTGCACCCTCTTTTGGTGTTACATTCTGGGTAACCGTTGTGCCATCCGCTTTATGGATGGTAACCGTGTATCCCGATTGCATAGCTCTGTAATGTTTACCCCGTACTCCTTTTGTAAAATCATATTCGGTACGCATCTTATTCTCTTTCATAATGTAATTTAATAGTTATTACCTTCTTCATAAAGTTTTCTCTCTGATGGAGTGGACTTCCGACAACTGATAATACGGATATTTTTTTCACATTCTGTATAAACGACTACCAGTATAGTTTCCTTATCAGAAATACCGATGTCAATATAACGTTGCTCATCCATTGAGTGGTCATGGTCAGCTATCGTTATCGAGAATGGATCGGCAAAAACTGTAACGGCTTCATCAAAACTTACTCTATGCTTTTTAAAATTCGTTTTGGCTTTTTCTTCGTCCCACTCAAAGTGTAGTTTCATCTTTTTTGTTTATAAACATCTTCCTCAGGAGAGTCCCAAATTTTTTTTAATTATTGTTGTTGGAAAATGAGGGAATTTTTGTCTAAAGCAGAATTATTTTTCTTTAAAGACTGTTTCTGAAGGAATTGAGCAAAATCGAGCAACTCATTTGTTTTTTCCACTAGTAGAGTATCCAGTATATGGAAAAATTTAATTTTACACTGATTGATATCCATAAATTTATATCTGCGATTATTTTTTATAATTTGCTCGCTTTTTAAGTACCATTTGGAATCAGATGACTTATATGTGTCAAGTTTTGCCAAAGAAAGTGGATGTTCTTCATTTATTTTTGGATTGCACCGAAAGCCTATGGGATGATGTTGCTCTTTTAATAAAGAAAAATATTTTGGAAATTTACTCCAAATTTAGCAAGGGTTTTCATTGCATAGAAGTGGAATTTACACCCATGCAAATTTCATAGATTCATCGAGTTTATAGAAAAACCCAACCTTCTAATCACACTAAATTTCAGCAATTCTTGACGAGGAATTAACTCCCAAAATTTTTTCAGAAAAGAGTTGTAAGGAAAAAAATCAAAGAAACCGCACCCTAAAACATTTCTGTCAAAATATATTTCTCCTCTTTACTTCATTTCCACTTTTATTGACAGAGAAAATGAAAAATTCATTCATTGCATAAAAAAATAATTCTATCCAAATTTTTGGAGGACAAATGAATGAATATTTACAACTCGCTCTGGAGGTTGCTACAATAGCAGGGGCTTCTTACGCAGATATCAGAATTATAGAATCACAAAACGAGAATTAGCGTAAAAAACGGTGAAGTAGAATCAATAGATAGCTCAATCACTCTGGGCTTCGGTATCCGTGTAGTTGCTAATGGTTCCTGGGGTTTTGCTTCAAGTGCCTTGCTATCCAGAGCAGAGATAAAAAAGGTTGCAAAAAAAGTTGTGAAAGTAGCAAAAGCATCTGCAACATTACGGAAAGATGGTATTCGACTTGCGCCTGAACCAGTTTACAATGACATCTGGACTTCACCATATTTAATAGATCCATTTAAGGTTCCTCTGCAAGATAAACTGGAATTACTTTTTGAGATCGATAAGACTTTACGAGCAGAGGAAAGGATAAAAGTAGCCCGAGCATCTATGTCATTTTGGCGGGAACACCAATGGTTTGCAAATACAGAAGGTTCTAATATTGAACAGATTTTCTTAAGAAGTGGCTGCGGAACTTCTGCCACTGCAGTACAAGGTTCGGAAGTTCAAACTCGTTCTTATCCTGAAGCACACGGAGGACAATTTTCCCAAATGGGATATGAATTGATTAATAGTTTAAAATTAAAAGAAAATGCAGAAAGGATTCGGGAAGAAGCTATTGCACTTCTATCTGCTCCGGAATGTCCGGTGGGCAAGAAAGACCTGATAATAGGAGGGGGACAACTCGCTCTCCAAATTCACGAATCTATCGGTCATCCTTCTGAACTAGACAGAGTTATGGGAATGGAAGCAAATTATGCCGGTAGAAGTTTTCTTACTACAGATCTCTACCACGATTTTCATTTTGGTTCTCAAATTGTAAATATAGTAGCCGATTCTACTGTTCCCACAGGTCTGGCAACTTTTGGTTATGATGATGATGGAGTTCGAGCACAACGTTATCATCTTATTCAAAATGGTTTGTATAAGATGTATCTCACAAATCGCGAACTTGCACATATTATTGGAGAAAATCGCAGTAAAGGATGTAATCGGGCTGATGGTTTTGATAACATCCCTATGATTCGCATGATAAATATTTCACTAATGCCAGGCAAAGGAAATCTTGATAACTTGATCGCAGACACAAAAGATGGAATTTATCTGGAAAACAATAAAACCTGGAGCATTGACCAGAGAAGATTGAATTTTCAGTTTACGGCAGAAATTGGCTGGGAAATCAAAAATGGGCAAAAAAGTTAGAATGGTGAAAAATCCTACTTATCAGGGAATTACACCAAAATTCTGGCAGAGCTGCGACGCAATCTGTGGTGAAGAAGAATGGATGCTGTATGGAGTTCCAAATTGTGGAAAAGGCCAGCCCAGCCAAAGTGCAGAAATTTCTCATGGTGCATCACCGGCTCGATTTCGAAAAGTAGAGTTGGGAGTGAAAAAATGATACTATGTCAAAAACTCGTTCCCAAGCCCCAGCTTGGGGAAGTAAAGCGAGATTATTTATGAAAAAAAATTATAGTTTTATCATTATTGCAATTTTCATTTTTTTAACAGGATGTAGCATAATCGGGATTTATTCCCTGAAAAAAACTTTGAAAAATGTTCCTGAAAAATATAAACAACAAGTGAGAGAGACCATAGAATCGTCTGAAGGAAACAAGAATGAACTACTAAAAGTTCTTCATCATTATGAAAATGAACCGGCAAAATTGGAAGCAGCATCATTCCTATTGCAAATATGCAGGATCACAAATATGTGGAGGTGGGTATTTTTGATTCACTCGATAATCAGATTGTGTACAATGTTCTGGATTATGATAATTATCATCAGATTGTCGATTATCTGGATTCTTTGGAAGCAGAACGGGGAGAGTTACATTGGGATAAAGTGGAAGAAAGGAAAGATGTGGAATATGTTTCCGCTGATTATCTTATCAAACAAATTAACCTGGCCTATAAGGCTTATCAAACTCTACCGTGGACAAAAAAACTCGGTTGGAAAACTTTCCTGGAATTTGTCCTTCCCTATCGTGGTTCTTCAGAACCCCTCTCTGACTGGCGAACTTTTTTCTGGAAAGAATTCGCTTCTTTTCGTGACTCTACCGCAGACCCATTAGAACTGGCGAATTTGATAAATAAAAAATGCCGAGAAATGTTTACTTTCAAAGATGTTTATTATCTGCATCCAACTGATCTGGGACTGGAGGAGATGCTGGAAACTGGTTGTGGAAGATGTGAAGACATGACAAACTTCACAATCTATGCTTTGCGAGCAAACGGACTGGCGGTTACAAGCGATTATACTCCGCATTGGCCCAATAGCTCAAATAATCATGCCTGGAATGCTTTGATTTTACCAGGCAAAAGATGCGATACCTTTTATGGGAGCAGAAGCAGATCCGGGACATTACTCATTGGGTCACAAAGTAGCAAAAGTGTATAGAAAACTATTTTTTGAAGAACAAGGTTCACTTGCAAGCAAATTGGAAGAAGATGAAAAAGCACCCGGTTGGCTCAGTGGAAAAAATTATCGTGATGTTACTCAACAATATACAGAAACAACAGACCTAAAAGTTGATAGTCTGGATTATGAAAAAAGATTTACTTATTTGGCTATTTTCAATTCCAATAAGTGGAAAGCAATTCACTGGGCAGAAATCGATTCTACTGACAAAGCTCTTTTTACAAATATGGGAAATGATATTATTTATTTGCCGATGTATTTTATAGAGAGTGATTCTTTGAAGGATGATGAGGGTGAACCTGAATGGGAGTTAATTGATGCAAACAATCCATTTCTTTTAACAAAAGATGGGAAAATAAAAGATTTTGATAATCAAAAACTGGGAATTCGTAACAAAAAGGAAAAAAAGATTATCATTAAGAAAGTTCCTAAAGGTCTGAAAATTAAACCTGAAAAAGAATATGAACTGCTTGTGTGGGAACAAGGAGATTGGAACTCCCTTATAGATACAATAGCAGTTTCAGATTCATTGGAAATTGATTTTTACTATCCTGAATCCTTATATAAATTGCAACACAATGAGGATGATAAGGAAAATGTGCGAATATTCTCAATAAACCCGGGAAATTAACAAAAATTGAATTCGAAATGATAAAAACCCATTCTCAAAAAAGCTATGATATATTAAAATCAATAGACTTTCCCTGGCCTATACGAAAGATTGTACATCAACATCACGAAAGACTTGATGGCTCTGGTTATCCAAAAGGACTCAAAAACGATAATATCATCCTTGAAGCTCGAATATTGGCAGTTGCCGATGTTGTGGAAGCAATGAATTCACATCGTCCGTATCGAAAAACACTCAGTATAAAAAAGATATTGAATGAAATTGAATCCAATAAGGGAACTTTGTACGATCATAAAGTTGTAGATGCCTGTTCGAAACTCTTTAAGAAGCACAATTATAAATTTTAATTTCTATATTTCCTACTATTCAACTATGTGTGCAGGCTACTTAATACGCCCATAACTGGAGGGGAAGCGAGTTTTTAAATTGAAACAAAAAAATGCAGTTTATCTCACACTTACAATCCGAATGTTCAGAATTTTGAAAAATCTTGAATATTTTACAACTCATTATTTCAAACTGGAAAGTGATTTGATCATACTTCTGGGAGATTTTTTATGGTGAAATCGGGTGTTCTGAATACTTCACCTAAATGCAATATAAAATAAACAAAGGAAAGAATAAATTATGATAAGATATCCAGAGATTAATCCTACCATTTTCAGAATCGGTTTTCTGCAGATTCGCTGGTATTCGCTGATGTATATCATTGCATTTGCCATAGGATATTTCTTTCTGAAAAGTTTATATAAAAAACGGGATGTGAAGATAAAAAAACAGGACTATGAGAGTCTGTTTTTTTTATTATGCTCGGAATAATTGTTGGTGGTCGTATCGGCTATGTTTTATTTTATAATATTAAAGAATGCCTACATAATCCGCTGGAGATTTTTGCTGTTTGGCACGGGGGAATGTCATTTCACGGTGGCATGATTTGCACAATAATTTTTGGATATTTCTTTTGCAATAAATATGGCTACAATTTTTATAAATTAGCAGACCCCACTGCTGTTGTAGCCCCGATTGGACTCGGTTTAGGTCGGATTGGAAATCTCATCAATGCAGAATTATATGGACGACCCACCGATGTTCCTTGGGCAATGATCTTCCCTGGTGAAACTATTTCCAGACATCCTTCTCAAATTTATGAATTTTTACTGGAAGGTGTTCTCCTTTTTGTCATTTTATTTATTCTTATCAAAAAAAAGGTAAGAGATGGATTTGTCTTCTGGAGTTTTATCTTTTTGTATGGAGCATTCAGATTTTTTGTGGAATTTTTCCGGGAACCGGATCCACAGCTCGGACATCTTATTAGTTTCCTCACAATGGGGCAGATATTAAGTGCCTTGATGGTAATTGCTGGTATAATTGGTTATATTTCTATATTTTCGCTACCTCAGAAAAAGTAAAAGAAGTATGAAAAAAATCCTCCTTCTTACAATTGTATTTTGTTCAATTTCCTCTTGTACTTTCTTCAATAAATATAAGCCTGAGACTGTTAGAGAAATAAAGGAAAAAATTATCCCAAAAATTTCTTATCTTACTAACTGTCGAGCTTCCGGAGTGGCAAACATTACCTTAGGAAAATTCGAGATGAAATCGCAAATTATGTTTTGGAAAAAAGGAAGTGATTTTCGTATGGATTTCTTTGCTGGTGGCATTCTGGGGTTATCTCCTTCCCCTAAATTGCAGATTTTAAATAACGATTTCCTCGCCATATTTTTTTCAGACAGAAAAAAATTATATATCTTCGACAATTCGGAATTCAATGGTTTAATAAAAAATTTTGCAAAAAATTTACAATTAACTGAAATAACAGAAGATAAACAGGGTAATTACCTGATTAATTATCATAAAAGGTTTGACTTGATTTTTAGCAAAAATTATAATTTAATTGAGCTTAAATCCGATGATCTCAGGATAAATTTTTCTCGATATATAAATTTTTATCCCTATAAAATTGTGGTAAAATCCGCGGAACAAGATATCGGGGATATTACTTTGGATGAGTGGGAAAATATTGAAATTAGAGATAAAATTTTTAACCTGAAACTTCCGGAAAATTTCGAAAAAATATACTTGAGTGATCTTAATGAACTTATGAAAGGAAAATAATGATTGAACGCTATTCCTTACCGGAAATAAGAAAAATCTGGAGGCTTGAAAACAAATTTACTCATTGGTTACGAGTTGAAATCGCTACTATACAAGCTATGAATAAACTCGGAATAGTGCCTGATGAGGATTTGAAAAATATCCAAAATAAAGCTGATTTCAAAGTTGAAGAAATAAAGAAAATTGAAAAAAAAGTTAACCATGATATGATTGCTTTTCTTACAAATATAAGACAATATGTGGGAGAGTCCGCCAGATACATTCATCTTGGATTGACCTCCTCAGATGTTATCGATACTGCAAATTCCTGTTTGATGAAAGAAGCAGGGGGTTTGCTTTTGGGAAAACTCAATAAACTGATGAGCGAGTTAAAAGAAAATGCTTACAAATATAAAAACACTTTCTGCATTGGTCGAACTCACGGTATTCACGCCCAGCCAACAACTTTCGGTTTAAAGCTTGCTCTCTGGTTCGATGAAATGTGCAGGAACAGAAAGCGACTGAAAGAAGCGTTAAAAAATATTTCTGTAGGTCAAATTTCTGGAGCTGTGGGAAATTACGCTCATCTTTCTCCAAAGATAGAAAAATATGTTTGCAAGAAACTGGGACTGAAACCAGTGAAAATTGCCAGCCAGATTATTCAGCGGGATAGATACGCTCAATTTATTACAACCTTAGCAATAATCGGAAGCACGCTCGAGAAGATTGCCCTAGAAATCCGATCTTTGCAAAGAACAGAAATTCACGAAGTAGAAGAAGGTTTCAAAAAAGAACAAAAAGGTTCCTCCGCAATGCCACACAAGAAAAATCCGATTCTAAGTGAAAGATTGTGTGGTTTAGTTCGAGTACTGCGTAGTAACTCATTAACTGCTCTGGAAAACAATGCACTCTGGCACGAGCGGGATATTAGCCATTCATCCACAGAAAGAATTATTCTCCCGGATTCTACGATTTTACTTTATTATATGCTTGTAAAAACAAAATCACTTATTCAAAATTTGAGAGTATTTCCTGAAAAAATGAAAGAAAATATCAATCTGACAAATGGTCTGATTTTTTCTCAAACCGTTTTACTTGAGCTGGAAAAAGGAGGAATGTCCCCTGAAAAAGCGTACGAAATTGTGCAATCCAATGCTATGGAATGCTGGAAAAATAAAAAGCCATTTGAACATATTTTATTGAATGACAAAAGATTAACCCAAATCCTTCCTCCAGAAAAATTGAAGAAAATTTTTATGCTCAATAGATTCCAGAAAAATGTAAATTTTATTTTCAAAAGAGTTTTTAATAAAGAGTCATCTCATGACACAATTTAAATAGGATTGATAAATTTTTTAAGATGAAATCAAAAGTAGATTTGGTCAATCAAATAGCCAATCTTTTTTTCCAAAAACCTGTCTTGTTTGCACAGAAAAGTTGACGAAAAACTCATTAATTTGTACGCAATGTAGAAACAAAATAAGTTTCGTCAAGAAAGATATTTGCCTTTTGTGTCAGAAAAATTCTGCTGCTTTGGGAATTTGTGATAAATGTAAAGCCCAATTCCCTTTTGAAGCTGTAGTTTCTGCCCTAAATTATAATGAGATTATCCAAAGTTTGGTTCATAATTTCAAATATAATGAATTTAAAAAGATTGGTAAATTTCTGGGAAATTTTCTGACGAATCGATTGGAAAAGCTTCCTTTTGCTGCTTATATTGACTTTGTGATTCCAGTTCCACTTCATAAAGTAAAGAAACGAGAAAGAGGCTTTAATCAAGCCGAAATAATTTCCAGAGTAATTTCAAAAAATCTGAATATACCATTTTCTTCCAAAATAGTGAAAAGAAGAAAATATACAAAATCGCAGACAACCTTAAATAAATCAGATCGACAAATGAATGTTTCAAATGCATTCGAAGTTAGAAAACCGGATCTAATAGAAAATAAAAATATTTTACTTGTAGATGATGTATTAACAACCGGCTCTACTTTGAAATCTGTAGCAATTGCATTAGGGCAATCAAAGAAAGTTGGAAAGATCTATGCAGTAACTGTAGCGAGGGCATAATTATGAATTTAAATAATCCAATAATAGAAGTATCAGAAGAGGAAGCACATGAACTTATGGAACGAGTTGCAAAATTTATTACAGAAAGGCGAATGGGCACACCTGCAATTATGCTTATCGAATCTTTGCGTCCATTGAATTTTATTGCAAGTCAATTTATGTATATGATTTCACCATTTGCAGAGTTAATTTTTAAATCCGGCGAATATCAAAAATTTGCTTGTACCCTTGAAAATCGAGACAATATTGCATATCTTCTGAATAAGATTGATGAGTATGATGTGGAATATCATAAAAAGTTGAAAAAAGAAAAGGGGAAACTGAAAGAGCAAAAAAAGAGAAAAAAAAGTTGAAGAAAAAACTGAAAAATAAAGAATAAGTCCTGTTCTGAATTAGTGAAACTTTGGATTCGTCATTTATTTGATATTTGGATTTTGTATTTTGTAATTTTTACCCTGAGTTATTCCTTTTTGTAATCTACTTCTGGTAAAGCAACATAAAAAGTGGAGCCTTCATCTTTTATGCTTTTTACCCAAATTTTTCCTTTCAACATTTCCACAATTGATTTTGTGAGNGGTAAACCCAGACCGAGACCAGCGGCTTTAAATTCAGTAACACCTGAATGGTGAGCTTTAATCTCTGCAACTTCATAAAATTCCTTAAAAATATTCTCCAGCTCATAAGATGGGATTCCCACACCATTGTCTTTAACATAAATTACAGTAGATTTTTTATTGTCAATTTCTTCTTTTTTAAATGTTGATTTTCTAGCACCAATGGTAATTTCGCCATAGTCTTCAGTAAATTTTATTGCATTTAGAACCAGGTTTTTTATAGCATTCAAAAGACTAATTCTTTCTGCCAAAACTGGTTTTACATCATCAGAAATTTCGAGGATTAATTGTTGCTTTCTTCTTTCTGCAAATATTTTCATTTCACTGTGGACAACAAAAAGTATTTCTTTCACATCGAGTATTTCTTCGACTATTTTATCTATTTTCTCAAGGGCATTCATTTGTAAAATATTATCTATGCAATTTGATAATCTGTTGATATTATTTTCCATAATATTTAAAGAATGTTTTTTTCACGCTTTCAGAAACATCAACATTTTGAAGAATTTTCATATATCCTTTTAGAATTTGAATTGGAGTGTTAAATTCGTGAGAAGAAATATTGATAAACTGTGTTCTTTCCTGTTCGATATTCAGCAATTCCTTGTTTGCTTCTTCTAGCTTTTCATAATCGATACAATTTTTAATTGCTGTTTCAATCATTAATAAGAAAATTTGCATTAATTCAAGATTCGAAGTGCTGGTTTGCTCGGATATTTCATCAAGATATAATGAACCGTATAGTTTGTTGTGAACATTAATAGGAACGCATAAAACAGGTTTTGATTTTTGTTTGTTCTGAAGAAGTTTCAATTTTTCTCGCTTGGCACTTTTCTTTCTGATAAAATCGCCCAGTTCACAAGTATTGCGAACAATATTCCTATCTACTTGATAATCATTCTTATCAATAAACTCTCCTGAGCTCAACAAGCCAACCTCAAAAATTAAATTATTATTCTCATCCAGAGTGAGGAAATATCCTTTTTCGGCATTGGTCAATTTCATGGCATTTTGGGTTATATGATTTTTTAAGGAGGGCATATCCATTACTTGCAGAATATCTCTGCTGATTTTCAACAAATCAGAAAATTGCTCTTTTTGATTTTTCACCTGCTGATACTCATCCATTTTCCGTAAAATTACAGTAAGGTAGAAGCTCGTAAATTTGATCTTCTTTTTTTCTGTTTTTCTAAAATTCATTTCACCATCATCACACAAACAAAGGCATCCAGTCAATTCATCTTTCAAAATAAGGGGTGATAGGGAATAATGAAGCTTATTGTATTTATAATACTGAACAGAAAGTGTGTTTTTTAAAATTTCAAATTTTTCGGAATGAATACCTTTGAGCTGAGGAAATCCACCATCAAGCCATATTCGCTTTTCCTGTTTAATTTCGTCAAAAGTAAAAAGTGAAAACTTATCAGCACCAAGTAACTCTTTGAAAATCTTTTTTAGATGAAATTTTATTTGTTTTATTTTTGGATACTGCAGCAAGTCGAAGAGAATATGCTGGAGATCTGTTCTCGTAATATGTTTACGATTAGAAATAATTTCTTCGACTTTCAGCGTGGATTCTACATATGGGATCAGAAAATGATTTTTGAGCTTTTTTTGATCATTCTTTTTAAGATTTTTCAAATTATATTCCAGTAGTTGGTCCAGTTTCTCTCGATATTGTTTTTCATGACGCTTACTATGAAAAATTCGATATATCAAGGTAATGAAAACCAGACTTTGAAGTTGAACCATCCAATCATCCATTTTATCTGATATTTCCTCACATTTAATCAAGATTCGAAGAATATTTCTTAAATTCACTTCTGGTTTTTTAAGAAGGATTCTTGAATTTAGCAATCTTGCAAAATTTTGCCATCTCGCAAAAACATTTTTATCAGCTATTCTTTTCCCGAATTTGTATTGAATCTCTGCTTTTTTCAACTCTCCCATTTGAAAATAAATTTTACACAAATTAAAATGAGATATCATAATTGCATAATCATTCTGATTTCTTCTTGAAATTTTATTTGTTTTACTAAAAAATTCTAATGCTTTCTGATAGTTTCCTTTTGAATTTTCAATAAATCCTTTAATCTGAAGTATGAATTCTTCTTCAAGAGAAGTATCTACCTCCTGTTCTCTGATCTGCTTTAAAATTTTTTCTATTTTCTCACTTTGTCCAAACCATTCAAGAGAAAAAACATAATTTTTTAAAAATGAATTTATTGAGGGAATTTTCCCCTGTTTGAAATATTCGGGATAATTTTTTTAAAAACTTTTTAAACCGATATGGGGGAGATATTTTAAAATAAAGGAAAGAATGTTTTTCGCGGACTTCTTTAATGAATTCTACATCATCTATTTCAAGTGCCAATTCTAATGAATGTTTGTAATATTCATCCGATTCTTGAAATTTTCCCATTTTATAATAAGTTTGTGCTAACATCAAATTTACTTCTGCCAACCCTTTTTTGTGTTGGATTAAATCAAAATAATATTTTGAATTTTTTAATTTATCAATTGCTATATAAAGTTCACCTGTTTTTACATACATCAAGCCCCACTGGCAATATGCTTGTGCAAGAGTTATCGTATTAGAGGATGCGATACTAAACTTAATAGATTGTAAGTAATGCACCCGGGCTTTATCAATTTTATTAATTTTATTATACGCATCAGCAAGTTTTTCCAAAATTTTAGCTAAGAGAAAATCATTCTTATTTTTTCCAACATAATCTGCTGCTTTATTCAAATCTTCTATTGACTCTTCGTAATTACTCTTCTGGAAATCATAGGAACTTTTTTGAAGGAGAAAATCTGCTTTTTGATTAGAAGTGAGCTTATCAAAAGGAGAACTATCTACAATTTT
>AGBJ01000054.1_pt1 | contig 14790 bp, 11 predicted proteins | sample 768721 | NCBI WGS metagenome assembly AGBJ01 (sample SAMN00779238, study PRJNA67915) | hypersaline lake metagenome
GTGCTAAGCGTTAAGAAAAGAAATAAAACAATAATTATATTTGAGTATTCATCATTCACTTTCAGTTTCTAGAGTCATCCTCTGAACACTGAACACTGAACGCTCTTTCCAAAGGAAAGCCCTTGAGTAACATAGATTTCGAAAAATTCAGCAAATATTCCAAACCGGGACCAAGATACACCTCTTACCCGACTGCACTGGAATTCAGTGATCATTTTACCTATGATGATTATATAGATTATCTGGAAAATGAGAAAGGGACACTCTCACTTTATGTACATCTACCCTTCTGTAGGTCAGCATGCTACTTCTGTGGATGCAACGTGGTCTTTACTTCAAAAGAAGCGAAGCTCTCAAAATATATAGAATACTTAAAAAAAGAGATCGATATCTTGGCAAAACACATCGATACATCCCGTGAAGTGATACAGTTTCATTTTGGTGGTGGTACACCAACCTTCTATAAAGCCTTTGAGCTGGATGAGATCGTTAGCTACATTAAATCCAAATTTCCAAACTGGAGTCATGAGGCTGAGATCTCCTGTGAGATAGATCCTCGCTTTTTTAATGAAGATCATATGAAGATCTTTCAAAAGCATGGCTTTAACCGCATCAGCTTTGGGGTACAGGATCTCGATGAAAAAGTCCAAACAGAGATCCACCGGGTACAACCTTTGGAACTCACCCAGAAAGCTGTGGATCTGGCTAGAGCGTATGGGATCAGTTCTATCAACACAGACTTTATCTATGGGTTACCCTATCAAACGCTCGAAACCTTTAAAAAGACCCTCAAGCTCTCTACCCAACTCGATCCTGACCGAGTGGCAGTCTTTAATTATGCGCATGTACCTTGGCTGATGAAAACACAGCGTAAATTTGATGAAACCACACTGCCCTCACCTGAAGTAAAATTGCAGATCTTCCAGTACACTATTGACTTTTTTGAAAGTAATGGCTATAAAATGGTAGGTATGGACCACTTTGCAAAACCCGAAGATGAACTTTTTTCTGCCATAGAAAAAGGTGAATTGCATCGGAATTTCCAAGGCTATACTACCAAAGGCGGTGCGAACCTTGTGGGTATCGGGCTTACCAGTATTGGTGAGGGTGAACGTTATTATGCGCAGAACACCAAAGATATGAAGGCCTATGAAGCTGCACTTGATGCAGGTAAGCTGCCTTATGAGCGAGGTGTGGACCTGAGCGAGGATGACTACATCCGTAAAGCGGTCATTATGGAACTTATGGCAAATTTCTCCATAGATATGAAACGTGTGAACAAAGAACACCATATCGTATTTAAAGAGTATTTTGCAGATGCACTGGAAGCGTTGCAGGAGTTCGTCAATGCTGATCTGGTGACGATCACAGAAGAGAAGATCACGGTAAGTACTACCGGTACCCTGCTGATAAGAAACATCGCCATGCCTTTTGATGCGTATATGAAAAAATACACACAAAGCAAAAAAAGTTTTTCAAAAACGGTATAATCACAAAAATATGCATTCCCACACGGAGTATGGGGACGAGGACAAAGAGGAAACATGAGTAAAAAACCAGAAGACATTTTTAACTTTAGCGCTACCAGCGACGACTGTATTAAGTGTGGAAAGTGTATCCCTGTATGTACCATCCACCAGGTTAATCCTGATGAGACCACTTCACCTCGTGGGTTCATTGACCTATTAGGTGCCTATCAGCAAGGAGATCTGGAACTAGATAAAAACGCCAAAGATATCTTCGAGTCTTGTTTCTTGTGTACCAACTGTGTTGATGTCTGTCCCAACTCATTGGCTACAGATATGGTCATAGAAGAAGTGCGTGCAGACATTGCAGATAAGTTTGGTATTGCATGGTTCAAACGTGCATTTTTCTACCTGCTTCGCCACCGTAAGATCATGGACCTGGTCATGAAACTTGGCTTCATGTTCAAAACCTGTGCATTGTCTGTGGATGAAAAAGGCAGAGGTCTTAGAGCAAGATTTTCCCTCCCGATGGTAAAAAAAGGCAGACTGCTTCCGTCGTTGGCAAAAACAAGCTTTTTAAATAGCCACCCTGAAGAGATACCTGCACCGCTGCAAGAGAAGAAAAACCCTCGTATCGCGATCTTCATTGGATGTCTTGCCAACTATAACTATACCGATATCGGTGAGAGTTTGGTAGAAATACTGAAGCAATTGAATATTGATGTGTTCATCCCTAAAAAACAGCTTTGTTGTGGTGCACCTGCCTACTTTACGGGAGATGTTGATTCTGTAGAGTATATGACCAAAAAAAATATCGAATACTTTGAAAGTTTTATGGATGAGTGTGATGCAATGTTGATCCCTGAAGCAACCTGTTCGGCAATGGTGAAGCATGATTGGCAGGTCTTCTTTGAAAATCATGATATGCCTGAATGGAAGGAACGTGCAGAAAAAGTCGCTGAGAAGATCCATATGGCAACGGCATGGCTCTATAACAACACCGACCTGCTTAAATTACTGGAAGAAAAGGGTAAAAAGTTTGATGACGTCGTCACGTACCATGACCCTTGTCATGCGAGGAAAGTACAAGGTATCTGGGAAGAACCTCGGAACCTGCTTGCGCAAAACTATCCGATGAAAGAGATGAGTGACCCAAACCGCTGTTGTGGATTCGGTGGGGTAACGATGCAAACTGAGAAGTTCCATCTTGCAGAAGCTGCAGGAAAACCTAAAGCGGCTATGATCGAAGATACAAAAGCCAAATATGTAAGTGCAGAGTGTAGTGCTTGTCGTGTACAACTGAGTGAAGCGATGAACAATGCAGACGTAGAGACTATCTTTAAAAATCCTTTAGAGCTTATAGCTGAGGCGCTTAAGGATTAACCGAATCGGCAGGCATCTCCTGCCTTGATAACAAAAATATTGTGCCCATCGATATATTTATACTCTAGTCCACACCCTAGTTTTTCCAAAATACTATAGACAATATACAGCCCCAATCCAAACCCAGAGCTTCTTTTTTCTTCTTGAGAAAAAGGCTCAATATAATACGATAAAGGGTGTTGCAGCTTTTCCCCTTTTGAACTGATCTCCAAGCCATCATTGACTGACCTGAGCGTCACATGTTTGTCTTTACTGTACTTGATGCCGTTATCCAGTAAATTTTTAATGGCCAATGAAAGCAGTTTTACATCTGAGGCTAAAGCGATATTTTTCACCTCTACGGTCACATGCTCTTTTCCCACCATCAAAAGGTCCAAACTTCTTCGTACTACTTCATCCAGCATCACATACTCAAAATTTGGTTCAAAACTGTGGGTCGTAACCCGCTCTATCTCGGCTAGTTCTGAAATAAGTTCATTCATACGCTCAAATGCACGGATAAGTACTTTTTTTGTAGCTTCATCTTCCATCATCTCAACTACAATCCGCCCTTTGGTAATTGGCGTTTTAAGCTCATGCATCAAGTTACGCATAAAAAGGTTCTTAGACTTGCTCAACTCGTTAATATGTACAATGGCATCATCAAAACTTTTGGCTATTTTACCTATCTCATCGTCATACAGGTAGGTAATACGCGTTTGCATATCCCCCTTTGCAAACCGCTGTATCTGTTTATGCAACTTTTTTAAAGGGTAGAGTTTTCTCAAAACAGCCAGATAGATCAAAAGCAGCAACCCAATAAGAAAAATACCCAACGCGATGGCGATCTCAAAATAGTAATTTTCACGACGTTCATCTTGCAGCAAAAGATTATGTTCCATACGCTGTACATAAATATAATGTTTATCGTTTACTCTAAATACCCTCACCTGTCCCAGTGACGAGCCTCCCGTAAAGATCGTTTCACCTTGCGCTTCTATTTCTTTCTTTACTGCTTCGCTATCTTTATGAGGAATTGGTTTTACACGCAGATCTTTATAAAGTTGTTCAAGTGCTTTTTCCCCCGGATTAAGTTGTAGGTTGGAGAGAAATGTAATGGAGATCAGTTGATAACGCTTATACTCTTCGATCTTGTGGCGGTCTTTATCCCAGGAGAGAAACAGTAAAAATGTAGCGATCAAAATAGAGATCGCCAGGGAGAAGAGAATATGTATAAAGGTGGTTACAGATAAATTTCTCATACGCGATCGGTTAAAAGGTATCCTACACCGCGAATCGGTTTAATGTAACTATTATCAGGATCTATTTTCGCGATCTTCTGTCGTATCCGGGAGATGATCACATCAATGTTTTTAACCGAAGAATCATCATCAATGTGCTCGCTTTCATACAAAAGCTGCTCTCTGGAAACTGAACCGTTCTTATGTTGCAACAGCATACCTAACACATCATACTCTGCCGCGGTCAATTCTAAAGGATGCCCTTTAAATCTAATCTCCCTGGCTTTGGGATCTTCAACGAACAGCGCTTCATTTTCTACGACGGGTTCATCCATACTCTGTGTACGTCTTAAGATCGTTTTAATACGTGTTACCAGTTCTCTAGGGTCATAGGGTTTTGGCATATAGTCATCCGCACCCCGTTCCATACCGATCACCTTATCCGTGATGTCATCTCTGGCCGACGAGATAATAATAGGAATATTACTGATATCGCGTATCTTGGGTATAATTTCCAAGCCATCCATACCCGGTAGGGTCAAGTCTAAAATAATCAAATCAAATTGATGCTGTGTTAAGAGTGAAAGCCCTATGTATGGATCTTCAGCACCTATCACTTCCATATCAAATTTCGTCAAGTAATTCGTTAAGATGAGTGCCAATTCCGGATCATCTTCTATAATGAGTATTTTTATAATGATGCTTTCCTTATGTGACTTAAGTTACGATTCTACTTTGCTCTTTATGATTATAATCAATATATACTTTAGTAATTGCAATTAAAAATGAAGTAATCGCCGGCCCCAATATCATCCCCCAGAAACCGTAAGTACTCATCCCTGCTATAATAGAGAAAAATATCACGATCTCATTGATCTCAATCGTACTTTTCAGCAGATCTTCTTTGATCACTTTAATGATCACCGGTTTAATGAAAGTATCGGCAATAATAGAAATGACCACTACCGAATACCCTGTAATAAACATAGCTGTATTGGCATCCATGTTCGACCAGGAATAGAGCGCTACAGGTATCCATACGATAGCTCCACCAATGACAGGTATCAACGATGCAAATCCGTAAATGACCCCAAAAAGCAATCCATTAAAGCCAAAGTAACTCACCATTACGCCAAAAAGGAATCCTTCAAATATCGCGGTGACCACAATAGAGTAAAACACCACTTCCATCGTGGAAGAGACCTCATGTATCATTTTGGCACTTTTCATCTTACTCACCGGCATCAGTGCACGTATCAGTTCAAAAAAACGCTCTCCGTAAAAGTTCATAAGAAAATAAAAAATCAGAACAAGAAACATATTTTTGACAAACCCTAATCCTGCGCTTCCCGCAGATGTCATATACGACGTTGAATCCTGGATATACCCTGCGATCTTTGCATCGCTCAACCCTACCTGGCTCCACTCTTTCACATAGGGTATATCTTCCGTAAACGTCTTGACCCCGGAAGTGACCTTATTGATCATGGTCACATCCAGTTTTGAAATATACTCAACTCCTATCGTTGCCATATAGACAATAGGTGCAAAAAGTATCAGTACCAAAAGAAAGGAGGTGATAATAGCACTTATTTTTCTGGAATTAAAATACTTGATCAGTTTTTTGGTCAGGTTATAGGTTGCCATGGTAAGCAGTATGGCAACCACGATAGAGAGTAAAAAGGGCTGATAGATAGTGTAGGCTCCTACAAGAGAAAGTAAAAAAAGTACAGTGATCGTGAGACTTTTATTATTTATCAAAGAGTCCGTCCTTTAACCCGCCAAGTTTAAAATGTTCATAACTTTTCTGCGTGGCTATACGTCCTCTGGCTGTTCTTTCTACATACCCGTTTGCTATCAGGTACGGTTCCAACACATCTTCTATGGTCCCCTCATCTTCAGAGAGTGCCGCACCTATGGTACTGAGCCCCATAGGTTTGTTTTTGGCAGAGACAAGCAGTTCCAAAAGCTGTATATCCTGTTCATCAAATCCTAAGTGATTCACACCCAACTCATCTAAAGCATATCTTGCTCTTTGCAACGTCACTTCATCTTCATTGGCCACTTCAGAAAAATCCCGTACACGTTTCAGTAAACGAAGTGCTATACGCGGAGTCCCCCTGCTTCTGCGAGCGATCTCAACAGATGCTTCTTCCTGGGCCGGTTTTTCAAGTTTCTGGGCAGCCTGCTTCACGATCTGTGAGAGTTCAACCGGTGTATAAAACTGCATTCTAAAATGCATCCCAAAACGTTCACGAAGAGGATTAGACAACATCCCTGCCCTCGTGGTTGCCCCTATCAGCGTAAACCGCGGTAGATCTATCTTCACGGTTTGAGCAGCAGGACCGCTGCCGATGATGATATCTAAACGAAAATCTTCCATCGCAGGGTAGAGTATCTCTTCTATGGCCGGAGACATACGGTGGATCTCATCGATAAATAAAATATCCCCCTCTTCAATATTCGTCAGCAGTGCAGCGAGATCTCCGGCTTTTTCTATCATGGGTGCAGCAGTGGTTTTAATATTTGCTCCCATCTCACTGGAAATAATGTTGGCAATGGTCGTTTTACCCAGACCCGGAGGGCCAAAAAACAGAATATGATCTAAGGCTTCTTCTCTTTTTTTGCTTGCTTCAATAAAGACTCTGAGGTTCTTCTTGATCTTTTCCTGACCAATATACTCATCCCATGAGCTTGGCCGTAAAGTCGCTTCATAAGAGACTTCTTCATCAAAACGTTCTATCTCAACCATACGTTCCATACTAAACGTCCTTTACATAGTTAACGTAAAGCATCCATCGTGAAGCGCTCATAGTAAAATTTTTCATCAGTAAGTATAGTCCTCGCTTGGAAATTCTCTCCCCTTAACCTCATTCCTGTACGTTTCGATCCCTTTGCGTATCTGCTTTGCACCGTCAAGATACTGTTTGACAAATTTTGGTTTAAAGGTTTCGAAAAAACCGAACATATCGCTCCAAACAAGTACTTGCCCATCCGTACTGTTCCCCGCACCTATGCCTATGGTCGGCACAGAGACCGCTTCGGTAATGGCCTTTGCAGCCTCTTCTTTTACCCCTTCAACCACAATGGCAAATACCCCTGCTTTTTCCAATGCTTTTGCATCTTCTATCAGTGTATCTATGTCAGCCTGGTCTTTTCCTCGCACTTTATAACCGCCCTCACTCCGTAAAAACTGCGGCATCAGACCTATATGCCCCAATACCGCTATAGAGTTTTGCGTTAATGCCTCCACAATATGCGCTCTCTCTTTTCCGCCTTCTATCTTCACCGCCTGTGCGTTCGTTTCCTGATACGCCCTGGTAGCATTTTTCACTGCGATCTCCGGTGAAGTATAGGTACCAAAAGGCATATCCAGCACAATAAGGGGAAGACTCGCACCGTTACCCACTGCCTGCGTATGATAGATCATCTGATCCATGCTTGCAGAAAGGGTGTCTTCTTTACCTAGAAAACTCATATTAAGACTGTCGCCTACGAGTATCATCTCTACTTCGCCATCAAAAAGCTGGGCAAAAAGGGCATCATAGGCCGTCACCATGGTAATGGGCTCAACACCTTTCATACCTGCTATGGTGCTTAATGTTATTTTCTTTTCTATCTTCGGGGTATAAATACTCATGCTCTTCCTAATATACATCTAGATTTAGAATTTTAATCATTTTATCTAAAAAATGTATAATAACAAAAATAATAGTTTAGATACTAATCATAAAAGAGTACATAGTGAAAAATTTAGTTGCCTATATTACCACTGGTTTCCCTTCATTGGAGTTTACTGTTGATGCTGCCTTGGCTTTGGCTGAAGCCGGTGTAGATACGCTTGAACTCGGTATGCCTTTCTCGGATCCTGTCGCAGATGGCCCTGTCATAGAAAAAGCAAATTTAAAAGCATTGGAAAAGGGTTTTAAACTTGAACACCTGTTTGAAGCTTCTGCAAAGATAGCACCCCACATCGATACATTATGGATGGGGTACTTTAATCCCTTTTACCACAAGGGACTTGATGCTTTCATCACGGAAGCAAAAAAGGCGGGCGTAAACGGTTTCATCATCCCGGACCTTCCTTTTGAAGAAGCAAAACCATATAAACCAGCCATAGAAGCTGCCGGACTGAGCCTTATAGATTTTATCGCGCCTACAGACTCTAAGGCACGTATCGAAGAGATCGTCACACATGCAAAGAAGTTTATCTACCTTGTAGCCTATGCAGGTATCACCGGCTCGGGAAAAAGTGAAGATCTACAGCCTATTATTACAGACATTAAAACATTTACAGAGACCCCGGTCTATGTCGGTTTTGGTGTCGATCAAAACACTGCCAAAGAAAAAGCCGAAGGGGTAGATGGTGTCATTGTAGGTTCGGCCTTTGTAAAAGTACTGTTGGATGAGAGTTTAAGCAATACACAGAAACTCACCAAAATTTCAGCCATCGCCAAAGAGATCAAAGAGAAGATAAACAGCTAGCCCTTCTATAAAAGCCCATTAAAGAAATTAGAGAGTATAATACTCTGAATTACACAAAGGGTTATAAGCTATGGAACACCTCATCTGGAATGTCAATCCCACTATCTTGGAACTGGGTCCGCTACAGCTTCGTTGGTATGGGCTTCTGTTTGTAGGGTCATTTTTTCTGGGACTGATGATCTTAACCAAGATATACAAACGTGAGGGTAAAGATCCTGCGGTACTTGATACGCTGCTCATTTATGTCATGATCGGTGCAGTCGTGGGATCTCGTTTGGTGCATTGCTTCTTTTATGAACCCGAGTACTACCTTTCCCATCCCTTAGAGATACTCAAAATATGGAAAGGCGGACTGGCAAGTCATGGTGGATTGGCCGGCGTGCTCATCACTATGTATCTTTTTGCAAAACGCTATCAAACATCCTATATGTGGCTACTTTCACGAGTGGCTATCCCGGGGGCACTTACTGCCGCTTTTGTACGTTTTGGCAACCTGTTCAATTCTGAGATACTTGGACTTCCCAGCGACAAACCCTGGGCTATTGTTTTTGCACGCGTAGACATGATCCCCAGACACCCGGTACAGCTCTATGAAGCATTTTCCTATCTCATCATTTTAGTACTTTTAGTCGCTATATACCGTAAAGTAACGCCTGCCTTTGCCACGAAAATACTTCCTGGTGTCTTTCTCGTCACACTCTTCACGGCACGTTTCTTTTTAGAATATACCAAAACAAGACAGGCAGCATACAGTACGGACCTCCCTTTCACTACGGGACAACTGTTAAGCATACCTTATGTAGTATTGGGTATCTTATGGATCATATGGGCATTTAACAGTGCCTCTAAGGACAGAAGCCATGACAAAGCCTCTCATAGTTAACTATACACTCGGTATTGACATCGGATCAACTACCGTTAAGTATGTACTCTGTGATAAACACTTTAACATACTCCAAAAAGCCTATACCCCTCACGATACCAAACAGGCGCAAACCCTTTTAAGACTCCTTGAAGAGCTCTCCCTTACAGACCCCGATGCCTATAACAAAATAGACAAGGTCTACATTACCGGCTCCGGAGCATCGCGCATCGCCCCAACCATTAATGCGCGTTTTGTGCAGGAGGTCAACGCAGTGGTACTTGCTGTAGAACATATGCATCCTGATGTACGTGCTGTCGTGGAGCTTGGCGGGCAGGATGCAAAGATCATCCACTTTAAAGCAGACGAGGATGGTAAAAAATCTGTCCTGACCTCTATGAATGACAAGTGTGCTTCAGGTACAGGTGCCACCATTGAAAAATGTACGATGAAAGTCGGCATGGAGAGCGAAGAGGTGCAAAAACTTTCTTTTGAAACCGATAAACTCCACCATGTGGCAGCCAAATGCGGGGTCTTTGCAGAAACAGACATCGTAAATCTGGTCAAAACTTCCGTACCCTCCCATGAGATCATGAACTCACTCGCAGATGCCATCGTGATGCAAAACCTGACCGTTCTGACAAGAGGTAACACCCTGATGCCAAAAGTCTTACTGCTGGGAGGTCCCAACACCTACCTACCATTCCTGCAGGAATGCTGGCGGATACGCATCAGCGAACTGTGGGATGAGCGGGGTGTCAAGTATGACAAAGAGAAGATAGAGGAACTGATTAGCGTACCTGACAATGCCCAGTATTATGCCGCACTGGGTGCAGTCATCTTCGGTGAAGGAGAAGACAACCACGACCAATCCTTTACCGGGCTTATACAGCTTAAAACATTGGTCGAGTCAGGTGGACTGAAAGAAAATGAGAACACAGATGCCCCTCTGGTTTCGACTCCTGAAGAGTTAGAAGCCTTTCAGGCTTCCTATACGATAAAAGATTTCATCCCTCCTCAGCTCACACAAAGAACCACTTGTTTTTTAGGCATTGACGGAGGCTCTACCTCTTCGAAAGCCGTCTTGTGTGATGAGAATGGCGAACTGCTTTTAAAGGTCTACCAACTCTCCAAAGGCAATCCCATAGAAGATACTTTGGAGTTGTTACAAAAGATACAGGCACAGGACCCAAATCACTTGTATGACATTCAAGGGTTAGGGGTAACAGGGTACGCAGCGGATGTACTCAGTGGCGCACTCAATGCAGATGCCAATATCATTGAAACCATTGCACATATGAAAAGTGCCCAAAAAGCTTTTGGCGAAAGTATCAATGTGATCTGTGACATTGGAGGCCAGGATATCAAAGTCCTGTTCATGGAAAATGGCATGATGAAAAATTTTCGTCTCTCCAACCAGTGCAGTGCCGGTAACGGAACCCTGCTTCAAAGTATGGCAAAGCAGTTCGGTGTCCCTATAGAAAAGTATGCAGAAACCGCCTTTTCTGCCAAACAGGCACCACTATTCAACTATGGCTGTGCCGTCTTCCTTGACACCGACAGGGTCAACTTTCAAAAAGAGGGCTACAGCAAAGAAGAACTCTTTGCCGGTATCGCTAAAGTGCTGCCTAAAAATGTCTGGCAGTATGTGGTACAGGCACCTAACCTGGCAGCCTTCGGAGACCACTTTGTGCTTCAGGGGGGAACACAGTACAACCAGGCAGCCCTAAAGTCTCAAGTGGACTATATCAAAGAGAAAGTCCCTCATGCCAGAGTAGATGTACATCCCCATCCGGGGGAAGCAGGTGCCTATGGTGCAGCTATAGAAGCCAAAGATATGGTAAAACAAAGAGGGTATGCTACTTTCGTAGGGATGAAAGAAGCACTGCAAATGACCTACACATCCAGAACCGATGAGAGTACACGCTGTCACTTTTGTAGCATCAACTGTTCGCGTACCTTCATAGACACACAAACCCCTTCTTCCGAAACCGTACGCTACATCGCAGGGTTCTCATGTGAAGAAGGTACCGTTGAGTCACATGAGGCACTCAAACTGCTCAAAGATAGCAGAAAAGCGCTACAGCAAAACACCCCCAATCTTGTTAAAAAAGAGTCCATGTCCCTCTTTGCTCCTACCTATGTCCTGGAAACCAAACCTACCGCTTCTACGAAGATCAAAGAGCAGCAGGTCAAGGTGACATTGGGGGGATGGGGACCCACGCTACGCAAAGAGATACAAAGAGACTTTAGACTGAGCAGCGATGAAGACAAACAGTATAGAAAAACCCTCCACATTGCCATACCCAAAGTACTCAACATTTACTCGCTGGCTCCTTTTTTACGTACCTATCTCGAAGCCCTGGATATTGATCCGCTCAAGATACAGTTTTCTGGGTTTTCGAATGAAGATATGTTCCTAGAAGGTGCGAAATACGGTTCTGTAGACTCTTGCTATCCTGCAAAAGTGGCCCAGTCCCATGTCTACGCTTTGATGTATTCTAAAAAGTTTTCCAAAAAACAGTTTAACTACATGTGGTTTCCTGCGGTCACACAACTGCCGGGCTATGTCAAACATACGATGGGCCAAACTTCCTGTCCTATTATTTCGGGTACGCCTAAGGTAGTCTATTCCGCATTTACTAAAGAGCGGGATCTCTTTGCCGAAAAAGGGATCGACTACGTGGAAGATGCGCTTAATTTCGATAATCATGCACTGCTGAAAAAACAGCTTTTTGATACCTGGGGAGACAAGCTTCGTATAACAGAAGATGAAAATAACTGGGCAGTGGACCAGGCTTGGAAGGCATTGGCTAAAAATGATGCGGATATCATGCAGGAAGGGCGAACTATTTTGGATGATGCCGTGGCCAATCACGAGATAGTCATCCTGCTTTTGGGACGTCCTTACCATACAGACCCGGGGTTGAACCATGAAGTTCTCGATGAATTTCAGTCTTTGGGATTCAAAACCATCTCTATGCGTGCCATTCCAAAGGATGAAGAGTATCTGATGCAGTATTTTAAAGAAGATGTTGCCCATAAATATATTGAATCACCCTATGATATACGCGATGTGTGGGCAGAGAACTTTTCTACCAACTCTGCACAAAAAGTCTGGGCAGCCAAATTTGCTGCGCGTCATCCCAATGTTGCCGTGCTGGATCTTTCCAGTTTCAAGTGCGGCCATGATGCCCCGACCTATGCCATCATTGACAGGATCCTGGGGGCAAGCCGAACACCGCATCTGACCCTCCATGATATCGATGCCAACAAACCAGGCGGATCGATCAAGATCAGGGTAAAAACCTTTGCCTATACTTTAGAGCAATATCAAAAAAGACTTATAGATAAACATGTAACCAAAGAGACCATACCTGCTAAGGAAATACACAAGGAGATGAGCCTATGAATGCCAAATGCAACAGTATCAAACCCCAAGAAAGCAACGGTGACTTAAACTTTATCCATACTACTGAAACACAATGGCGAGATATCCCTCAAGAGCCCATACAGTATGCATCTAAAGAAGAGACGATCATGGTTTCGGGCGGATTGACGATCCTGCAGGATAGGCTCATTCAGGCGGCTTTACAGTCGCTGGGTGAAAACTATATCTCCATACCCAATCCTGATTTTGAATCCTTTCAAAAAGGCAAAGCTTACGGAAACAGAGGACAATGCAACCCTACCTATTTCACAGTCGGAAACCTTATCAAATACCTACAGAACCTTCGCGATGAAAAAGGCCTTAGCGCTGAAGAGATCGTACGGAAATATGTCTATATCACTGCTGGAGGCTGCGGGCCTTGCCGTTTTGGTATGTATATCACCGAATATAAAAAAGCCCTCAGAGATGCTGGTTTCGACGGTTTGAGGATCACCTCTTTTGACCATGACAAAGGTATCTTCCAGGGGGATGAGATCGAAGATGGTATTTTGAACTTTACCCCTAAGTTCTTTATCACACTGGTGAAGTCTGTGATCATCGGTGATATCATGAATATACTTGGCTATAAAATGCGCCCCTATGAAGTGGTGCCAGGTAGTGTAGATGAGGCCATGGCACAATGTGAAGCACTTGTAGCAAACGCTTTTTTAGAAAAAAAGAGTCTGTTAAAGACATTATGGAAATGCCGCACTGTTTTAGAAAAAGTAGAACTGGATCGTCTGCAGCCCAAAGCCAAAGTGATGGTCATGGGTGAATTCTGGGCAGCGATGACCGAAGGGGACGGAAACTACAACCTGCACAGATTTTTAGAGTCTGAGGGGGCGGAGTGTATCCCTCAGCCGATCATCAACCGCCTGATGCTGAATCTCTGGGAAGCTGAACGTGCCTTGCATAAAAGAGAAGCACTGCAAACCGAGGAGGCAAAGGCCATAGACTTCTCTTCGGTCAAAACCAGAGTACTGATGAAAGCCGGTAAGATAGCGGTCAAAACACACTTCAACCTCTATGCCAAAGCGATAGGATTGCATGACTATGAGATACCGGACATGGATAAACTCGCAAAACTGGGTCAGGAGTACTATACACTCGACTGTGATGGAGGGGAAGGACATTTGGAAGTGGCACACCTCATCGAAAGTATCAAAGAGAACATCGCCCACCTTGTGATCTCCGTCAAGCCTTTTGGATGCATGCCATCCTCTTCTGTCTCAGATGGAGTACAGTCGCTGGTTACAAGCCGTTTTCCCCAAGCCAATTTCCTTGCGATAGAAACTTCGGGAGAAGGTGCTGCAAACTTCTACTCCAGGGTACAAATGGCGCTGTTCAAAGCCAAACAGTCTGCCAAAGAAGAGTTTGAAGTATTAGAACAACCCCAAACTATACCACAGAGAGTACATACCTATCTCTATCAGCCACACAGTGAAAAAGCAGGTACAGCAGCCCAACTCATCGACAGTTTACGTTATTGATCTTCTTGTGGGAAGTCTTATTTTCACCCTATTGACAAATTAACCAAAAAGTGTTACACTCCACCATCTTTCAGATATGGGGATGACTTGGTTTCGACTGGAGTAGTCGGGGCTATGTGCATGTCGGACTGGGCAATTCCGTTACGCGGCCCACACGCATTTAAACGCAAACAATACAGATTATCGTCCAGCTTACGCAGTAGCGTAAGTCATTAACCCCGCTAACGCGGAGGACTGCTTCGCCGGTGAGTGTCATCTTAACCGGAGCTTGAAGTATCACATCTGATGACTATGCTCCCTGGAAGCTATGCCAGGGTGTGAGAATTTTAGCTCGTCTTGTAAAGTTTTGAGTGTAGTACAAAGCAAGATTAAAATTAACAACACTGACTAAACATGTAGAGTCATGGTTCTATCTATTTTAGGACAGGGGTTCAATTCCCCTCATCTCCACCAA
>AGBJ01000055.1_pt1 | contig 14583 bp, 9 predicted proteins | sample 768721 | NCBI WGS metagenome assembly AGBJ01 (sample SAMN00779238, study PRJNA67915) | hypersaline lake metagenome
GAAGTTGGAGTTCCCCTCTGTCTTGCAGGGAATGTTCAGATTTCTTTAAACATAGTTAATGACAGCAATAATGGTGCGTATGTAATCTGGATCGACAAGCGGAATCCTGGTGGTTCTGATATTTATGGAAATCATATAACTTCTTCTGGCGATATTGCCGCAGGTTGGGCACAAAACGGTAATCCGATTGCTGCTGAAAATGGCTCTCAGAACAGTCACACTTTCTGGAGTGATGGAAATGGTGGAGCAGTTGTTTTCTGGCATGATACCCGAGTAGCCGATAATGATGACATTTATGGTCAAAGAATTGCAAGTGATGGTTCTCTTTTATGGGAACCAGGTGGAACCCCAATCTGTGATGCTGAAGGAATTCAAGAAAGACCAAAAGCTGCTTACGACGGCACTGGAAATTTCATTGTTTCATGGAGAGATAAAAGGAATGGCACAGATGGGGGAGATATCTATGCCCAAAGAATTGATCCGGATGGAAACCTGCTCTGGGGGAATGATGCAGAAGTTTGTGTTACACTTGGAACTCAGGAAAATCCGCGCATCACAAAATCTTCTGACACCGGGGTGATAATCGTCTGGGAAGATAAAAGAAATGATCCACAGACCACTGATATTTATGCACAGAAAGTTGATATTTCCGGTTCTGGGCTTTGGACTCTAAATGGTCTGGAGATCTCTGTTGAAATGTTGAATCAAAATTCTCCTCGACTCATCCGAGATGCTGAAGGTGGTTGCTATTTCATCTGGAAAGATGGCAGAAATGCTGGTCATCCACACGAAGATATTTATATGCAACATGTGAATAGTGATGGGAATATTCTCTGGAATGAAAATGGAAAAATTATCTGCAATTCTTTTGGTGAACAATTCGCACCACTTTTACGGTTTGATGGCTCAAGCAAAGTTTATGCGGTCTGGGGCGATAATAGAACCGGTTCAACCGGCATCTACTTGCAGATTTTAGATGGTGCGGGAAATATATTTCTGGCGGATAACGGCGAAATAATTTACTATGGACTTTGTGGAAATGCAGAAAATGCCAAATTTCTAAAGAATGATGATCAATTCCTAATAGTCTGGGAGGATAGCAGATTTCCAGTTACCGGTAGAAGAATTTTTATGCAACTCTTACAAAACAATGGTGAAGTAACATTCGAACAGAACGGTATTCCAATTACAGATAGCACAGGATATAACCAATTCACTTTTGATGTAGTTGTTTCTCCGGATAATATGCTCAACTATTTTGCCTGGCAGGAAAATAGGGAAGGGTATAACCAGATTTATGCCCAAGCGGTTGATAATGAAGGTAATCAAATATTGGGTGATGAAGGAATGATAATTGCAGATATTTTATGTGAGCAAAAGTATCCCTGCATTTCTGTTGTTCCAGAATCCGCTCAGACAGATGCATATTACTTCGGGTGGACCGATTACAGAGTTTTTACAAATTCTAGAATCTGTGCTCAAAAGATTGTGAATGGTGAAATTCAATGGGACTCAGAAGGAATCGAGATCGCCAATCTTACTCATAGTGATATTATTACAGATGTTACTGGAAGATTTTTTATCTGGCAGAATGAAAATTGGCCCGAAAGTGATATTTATGTAAAATTGATTGATGAAGATGGAAATACCGCTGTTGGTTGGCCTGATGATGGTTTATGCCTTTGTAATGAACCTAATCTTCAAAAAAATGCAAAAGGTATTATTATTCCACAAGGTCTGCTGGTTATCTGGGAAGATATGAGAGATGATTCAACCAATGCAATGGATATTTATGGGCAACTTATAGATTATGATGGAAATATTCTCTGGCAGGAAAATGGGGTTCCTCTGGCAAGTTACATCAACGACCAGGCAAATTCTTCCTTTATTTATAATGATGAAATTTATATGGTTTGGCAGGATTTCAGAAATGGGATTGATTATAATTCATATATACAGAGTTTTGATACAGATGGAGAAAAATTGTGGAACCCGATGGGTAATATAATTGTGAATGAACCGAATGACCAGATAGTTCCAAAAATCCGCAAACTTGATAATTATTTATTTTCTGTGTGGGAAGATTTTTGTGATTCACTCAATGCGGATATCTATTCACAAAAAATCAATTCCAATGGTGAAACTGTCTGGAATGATGAATTTCTTGTTTGTGGAGCAATAAGAAAACAAACTGATCCTTTGGTGCAAAAAGAAAATGAAGAAAATGTTGTTATTGTGTGGAGGGATTGCCGAGCAAGTGGAAAAGCCGATATCTATAATATCTATGCCCAAAAGGTAGAAGTTAATCAGAATGCTACAAACGATGATTTTTCTTTTGACGATAAGATTTTATCGCAGAACATCCCTAATCCATTTAATCCAAAAATTAACGGTGTTACTTCTATTTCTTATGCGTTACCGCCCAATATTGAAAATCCGGTGTTGAAAATTTACAATATTAAAGGACGACTAGTAAAACAATTACAAATTCAAAATTCAAAATTCAAAATTAATGAAGTTTTCTGGGATGGAACAGATGATTCTGGAAAATCAGTAAGTTCAGGAATTTATCTCTATAAAATAGAAAGTAAAAATAAATCATCAAATGTACAAAAAATGATTCTACTTCGATAATTTATAGTAATAATTTGCCCGTCTATGTATTTTTCAGTTAACATCAAAAAATCTCAGTTTAAATCAATGAAATCAGTTTACATCAATAAAAAAACATGAAGAAAATAATTCTTTCACTCATATTTTTATTTATTGCAGTTCAACTATTTGCACAAACTGGGGTTGATCCGCGCTACCATACATATCCAGAGATAATTGCCGAATTGGATTCTTTGCAAGATGAATATCCGCAATTACTACACACGGAAATCATTGGTTATACGAATGGAGCTGATTTTTATCAGGATCCCCTTCCTGTATGGGCAGCAAAGATATCTGATAACCCGGAAGTAGATGAAGATGAACCTGCAGTTTTATATGTAGGACAATGTCATGCTGAAGAGATTCTCGGTGTGGAAGTAACTATGTATATGTTGAAAGAGATATTAGATAATTTTTATCTTACACCTTATAGTGTTTGGATTTCAAATCTGGAAATCTGGTTCGTGCCAACTATGAATCCGGAAGGTCTGCAAGTTGTAATGGACGGCTGGGATACTTCATTCAGAAAGAATAAACGAGACAATAATTTAAATCAAGTTTTTGATTTTAGCCCCGAAATTGGCTATGATGCTGATGGAGTTGATCTAAACAGAAATTATTCTTTTAACTGGGTTCATGGTGATACTTTATGGGACCCGAGTCATAATGAGTTATGGGATTATTATCGAGGTCCCGGACCATTTTCTGAGGGAGGAAACCGAGCAGTTCGTGACCTGGCTGATGAACAACATTTTATCTTTTCTATAAATTGGCATTCTTCCCGCTCAGGAAATTTTTCGGAAAAAGTTTTCTATCCTTTTGAATGGGACGGGATGAAAAGTTGCCCTGATTTTTTTGTCACTAAAACAATCGGGGAAGAAGTGGCAAGTAGAATCGAGAAAGAACCACCGCAAACAGGAAATTATGAGCCATCTCCTTCCAGAGGAAGAAAAGGCAATGCTCAGGATTGGTTCTATCAGATGCATAGCACTATTCAACTTTTAATCGAATGCGGAACCTCAAATTTACAACCTGGAGGTGCACAAGCCTGGCTTATAGATGATACTTGTGAAAGATGCAAAGTCGGTGCTTACTGGCTTTTAAGTAGAGCTCTGGGATATCAAGAAGATGCCGCAATGCTCACAGGACATATCACAGATTCACAAACTGGAAATCCAATCGAAGCAGAGATTATTATAGAAGATTTCCAAGCACCTTATTTTTCCCAAAGATTATCCGAACCGACTTACGGACGTTTTTGGCGGGTGTTACAACAAGGAACCTATGATATAAAAATCTGTAAGAAAGGTTATGAGGAACAAGTAATCCAGAATGTAACTATCAATAATTCCGCCTGGACAAATCTCGAGGTTCAGCTGAACCCACTTGGAATTTGTCAATTTGAAGGAACTGCTTCCGCTGGTGGTGAACCTGTTTCCGGAGAAATAATTATTACTGATATTGTAAACGATACAATTTCCTTTTCAAACGGTTCCTTTAACTTTGAAATCTATGAAGGCGAACACACCATGATTGCACTTTCTGATGGATTTATCCCCCAAATCGATTCTATTAATCTCTCACCCGGTATTTATGATATAGATATAATATTTCAACCTGAAGAGATTATCTTCTCAGAAGATTGGGAAAATGGTTTGGGCGGATGGAATGTTGAAGGAACCTGGACGACTGTTTTAAACGGATTTGAAAATACCAGTTCGCTTTCTACAAATTCAAGTCAATTTTATTGTTTGGATACTGTTTTAACGATTACGACCTCAAATCCAATTAATCTAAACGGAGTTGCTGATGATATAATTCTGACTTTCTGGACTAAGTATCACACCGAATATGTGAATGATGTTTGCTCTGTAGAAATTTCAACCGATGGTTCTAACTGGATAAATTTAAAGCAATTTTCTGGTTATGTAATAAATTGGAAACAAGTGTTTGTTCCCTTACCGGACTATGTTGATACTCAAATCTATCTTCGCTTCAAACTTACAAGTGATGAAACCCTGGTTGATCCCGGCTGGTTAATTGATGGTATAAAAATCACTTCCTCGGTTGGGAATTCTGTTGACATTCCAGAAACAGAAAAACGAATTATTTTAAAACAGAATTTCCCTAATCCGTTTTATGAAAGTACAACTATCTCTTTTATTACTCACCGCGGAGACGCAAAGAACGCAGAGATAAATATATATAATATAAAAGGGCAACTTATTAAAACGATAAAACCGGAAAATACGAATCGTCCTGATGATGAACCATTTATCAACGCAACCTGGGATGGAAAAGATAACCAAGGTAATCCGCTGGCAAGTGGTATTTATTTTTATAAACTTGATAATGGTAAAAGTGAATCAGCAAAAATCAAAAAATGTGTTCTAATAAAGTAAATCGAACATCCCTGTTCGAACTGGAAAAACTTCCGAATAGATGTTAGAATCTGATGTACTCATAAAAAAAATCGAATCTTAAATTGATTCGGCAAGAAGACAACCTATAAGAATTCGCTTCGGGGCATATTTAAAAAAAGAAAAGAGGATAGTATGAAAAAAATTCTTATGATTGTAGCGATTATGTTGATTTTCGCTACATACGGTTATTCGCAGATTCAATGGGAAGAAAATGGCATTCCGATTCGACATGGGAAAAATATTCGCTTTGACGGTTCTTCCGCAATCCTTCCCGATGGCAGTGTAGTTTATCTCTGGTCGGATACGCGTGTTGAAGACAGGGATATTTGGGCACAACGAATTGACAATGAAGGAAATTTGCTCTGGGGAAATTATGGTGTTCTCGTGATTGGACACTTGAATGACCAACATAACCCCGCAGTTACTGCTACCGAAGATGGCGGTGTTATAGTTGCTTGGGAAGATTTACGCGGTGAGACTTGGTGCAGTGATATTTATGCACAGAAACTTAATGAAAACGGTTTACGAGAATGGGATGAATTTGGTGTTCTTTTATGTCTTGCTGAGGAAAATCAATATTCATTAAGTATTGTAACGGATGGCTCAAATGGTGCTTATGTTGTTTGGGATGATCAACGAAATTCCGGCGGATCAGATATCTATGGTTCTCATATAACTTCTTCCGGAGAGATTGCCGAAGGATGGGCAGAAAATGGTAATCCGATTGCTGCAGAAAGTGATGTTCAGTCAAATCACACCTTAGTTTCCGATGGCATTGGCGGTGCGGTGATTTTCTGGGATGATGAAAGAAATTCGGATGATAAAGATATCTACGGACAAAGAATAATCGGCGATGGCACTTTGGTTTGGCATATTGGTGGAACACCCATTTGTGTTGAAACAAATAATCAATATGAACCAAAAGCAACGAGAAACGAAAATGGTGATTTTGTTGTTTGCTGGAGAGATAAACGTAATGACAGCGGAGACATTTACGCTCAGAAGCTCACTGTTATCGGGAATTTTCTCTGGGATGAAGAAGTTGAAGTTATCGTTCATAATGGAACACAACGCCATCAACAAATTGCACCAGGTTCTGACGATGGTGTTTTTATTGTTTGGAGCGATAACAGATTTTGTCAACATGAAGAAATATTTGCACAGAAAATTAATTCCAACGGTAATCTAATGTGGGAAGCCGAAGGTCTGCCTATATCTATTGAAGAAAATAATCAGAATAATCCAAAACTTGTAAATGACGCTGAGAGTGGATGCTTTTTCATCTGGAAAGATGGACGGGAAAACGGTTATTCACAGGAGGATATTGCAATGCAGCACGTGAACGGCAATGGTGATATTCTTTGGGAAGAAAATGGAAAAATAATTTGCAATAGTAATGGTGAACAATCCTCACCAAATGTCTGTTTTGATGGTTCCAATCGAGTTTACTCAGTTTGGAAAGATGACAGATGTAGTCCCAGAGAGATTGATATTCAAATTCTTGATGGCTCGGGAAATATTTATCTGGAACCAAACGGAAAGCAAATCTATTCCGGAATTGGTGGCAATGCCATAAACCATCAGTTAGCAAAAATAGATGATAATAATTTTCTCATTTCTTGGATGGATACCCGAAATGGATATGAGAATGAACAAATTTATATGCAGATATTACAGGCTAATGGCAATCAGCTATTTGAGCCCAACGGAATTCCGATTACAGAAGAAACTGGGTATGAACAATTTGATTTTCAAAGTGCTATCTCTCCTCAAAATAATGTAAATTATTTTGTCTGGCTGGAAAATAGGAGCGGTTATAAACATGTTTATACCCAGGCTGTCGATATGCTCGGAAATCAGTTATTCGATTCTCAAGGTTTACAGGTTTGTGATATATTTTGTCAACAAGAACATCCCTATCTATCGGTTATGACGGAGAATAATCAGGATAATCTTTATATCGGCTGGACAGATTATCGTGATTTCACGAATTCAAGCATTGTTGCCCAAAAAATTGTGAATGGAGAAATTCAGTGGGATTCCGAAGGTCTTGAAATCGCAAATCCTTCCCACGGAGATGTGTTAACCGACGTTGTTGACAGATTTTTTATTTGGCAAAATGAAGATTGGCCCGAAATTGATATTTATATGAAATTGATTGACGAAGATGGAAACACAGCACCTGGTTGGATTGATGATGGTCTGTGTGTTTGCGGAGCAGATGGAAAACAAACAAATGCAAAAGGTATCCTCGTTCCCGATGGATTACTCGTTATGTGGGAAGATGTGAGAAATGCAAGCACCTATGATAGGGATATTTACGCACAATTAATTGATTATGAAGGAAATGTCCTCTGGGAAGCAGATGGAATCCCGATTGCCAATTTTATTAACGATCAGACAAGATTCAGTTTTATTTACGATGAAAATATTTATGTAAGTTGGCAAGATTTTCGCAATGGCGAGAATATAAAAGTTTATATGCAAAAATTGGATCTTGAGGGAAACTGTTTGTGGAATCCCGAAGGCGTTCCTATTGCAGATTCAGATCACACTCAAATGAATCCAAGAATTCAAAAAACCGGAGAATACATTACTGCCGTTTGGGATGAAGCAATAAATTATGAATATTCTAGTAATATATATTCCCAAAAGATTACTACTGACGGACAAATTGTGTGGGATGAACCAATGGTCATCTGCAATTCCAATTTACACCAAAGTTATCCTTTATTAGAAACAAGCAGTAACAATGCAATTATCATTTGGAAGGATTGTCGCTCCTCAAAAGAAATCGAAATTGATGATATTTATGCACAGAAAATTAAGGTTTATGAAAATTCAACCGAAGAGAACCCATCCGTAAATAATTTCAACTTACATCAAAATTTCCCTAATCCGTTTTATGAAAGCACAACTATCTCTTTTATTACTAACCGCGAAGACGCAAAGAACGCAGAGATAAATATATATAATATAAAAGGGCAACTTATCAGAACGATAAAACCGGAAAATACGAATCGTCCTGATGATGAACCATTTTTCAAAGTCCGTTGGGATGGAAAAGACGAGAATGGTAATCAGGTGGCAAGTGGAATATATTTTTATAAATTATTTAGCGAAAAAGATAAATTTTCGGAAGTAAAAAAAGCAATTCTATTACGCTAAACCGTAACTCGGAAATCCTTGTTAGATAAATTCGCCTTACAAATTGTTTTTCATCTAATTACGCTAATTTATCTAATTGTTTTTTTTATAACTTTTTATTCTATTAATTCGTTTAATTCGATGATAGATATTTACAAAAGAAAGGAAAATAATGAAAAAAATATTGATTTTCATGTTAATTCTTTTACTTTCAACTTCGTTGATAGGAAAAGGATTTTTTCAACATGAAACCCAAAATGATAAGATCGTAATTAATTATGAAAATGAAGAAAAAAATCTTGATGGAGTCGAAAAAACCATTACAAAAATATTTGCTTTGCCCTTCTCTGCCGCAGAGATTTCTCTAAATAATTGTTCGGTTTCTGTTTTCTCTGAGCATAAAAAATTTCTCCGTAAGGAAAATCTGAGAAATGAAGATAGAATAAGGATCTCTGACTCATTTACGATGCGTGAACTACATGCGTTTCAGGTAACGATTGATATTATGGTATCAGGAGATAAGAATATTTCCAAAATTAGTAACCTGGATTTTGAGATTATCGGGCATGGATCCATATCTATCCCAGAAAAAATATCTCCTGCATTTATTCCAGCTTACAAATCCTGCCTTGATAATTTTGCTGATTCTTATCTTGGTAGAACAGAGATTTCAGAACCAAATATGTTAATTATCGGTCACTCTACTCTTGCATCCACACTTGAAATATTTATGGAGTGGAAAGAAGCAAAGGGAATTGAATGTACGCTTGCCAACCTTGAGGATATCGGAAACACAAATAATGAAATAAAAGATTATATTCAGGAGGTTTATGACACATCTGAAAATCCACCTGCCTATCTTCTTCTCATAGGCGATGTTACCGGCTATTATTCCCTTCCTTCATTCTATTTTAGTGATGAGAATGATGTAACTGACCATGCTTATACTTTATTAGAAGGGGGTGATTATTTTCCGGAAATGCTGGTTGGTAGATTTTCCTTTGATTCAATATTTGAGTTACAAACACTTATCAGTAAAGTGATTGATTATGAAAAAAATCCTTATGTTGCTGAACCAGAATGGCTCCAGAAGGCACTCCTTGTTGCTGGAAATTATAGCACCACTCCGCCAACTCCTACAACCCCTGTAAAGATGTCGCGCTGGCTTCAAGAAAAGATGTTAGATTATGGCTATACACAGTTGACACAATATTCTATCCCCCCACTTACCCGGGTACAGATGAAATTATTAATATTATTAATACTGGGGTGAGTTTTGTGAATTATCGAGGCTGGGGAAATGCATACGGGTGGCATTATCCGCATTTTCATGTTGAAGATATGGAAGAATTAAGTAATGGGGAAAGATTGCCTGTAATGACCTCTATTGTATGTAATACCGGTGATTTTGCTAATCAGAATGTAGATCCCTGTTTTGGTGAACTCTGGCTTACCTTAGGAGATGTTGGAAACACAAAAGGTGGAGTGGCATTTCTTGGTCCCTCTGATCTGCATACTCAGACAAAATTCAATAATTCAATCTGTTCAGGATTCTATCAGGGAGTTCTGGAAGAAGATATTTTTGGATTCGGAACTGCTACTCTGCGTGGAAAGATGGAAATGTATAATAATTTTCTTCTTAATCAATCTCCTGGTGATATGGTTGAATTCTATTTTTATGTTTACAATATCCTCGGTGATCCCTCCTTAACAATGCGAACAACTATTCCTCAACAAGTTGAATGTGTTGTTCCGGAGGAGGTAAGTTTGGCCAGTAATTACATAGAAATAGATTGCTCGAACCTTTCAGATGGAGTTGTAACAGCTAAAAAGGAAAACGAATTTTACTTCAGAACCATTCTGGAAGATGGAAACGCAACTGTTTTTATTTCCCCGGAAACCGAAGGAGATATCGAACTAACAATCTCTGCCCCCAATTATATTCCATATCAAACTTCTATAAATGTAATTACTGAATCAGTAGATGTCGGATTATATAATTATGTGGTGAATAATGGTGTAAACGCGGGAGAGGAAATCGAGGTAGCAATATCGCTGAAAAACTTTGGTTCACAACCAGTAAATTCTGTTATAGCCAATTAAATTGTACTAATTCTTATGTATCGATTATATCTGGTTCTATGAATTACGGTGATCTAGCAATAGGGGAGGTAGTCGAAAAAAACCATGAGTTTAGCATCGATTCTGTTTGCCCTGATAATGAGATACTTGAATTTTATTTGGATATATCAACCGGAGAAACTGCAAAATTCATCCTGATAACACAGTCTCTTCTGTTTGAAATTACTGAAATTTTGGTAAATGGTTCAAATGCATATCTGGAGCGTGGAGTTGAAAATACCCTTTGTATATCAGTAAACAATATTGGCTCTCTCGATGCCATAAATACAGAAGGTATTTTATCATTGTTTAGTAACGCAGCTTATGTTATCGATTCCACATATCTATACGGAGATATTTTGAGCGGTGAAACAGGTGAATTCGAGTTCTCGGTTCAAGTCGAAGATGATTGCTATATTGGTAGAAATATTCCCTTTAACCTTGAAATCGAAGATGAAAATGGTTTGGTTACAGATATTCAATTTTCCTTAGAAGTAGGTTTAGTAGAAGCCACTTCTCCCACAGGTCCTGATAGCTTTGGATATTATGCTTATGACTCCAATGATACGGAATATTCCGAATGTCCAGTATATAATTGGTACGAACTTGATCCGGAACAGGGCGGTGAGGGTGAAGTAATTGAAATGGTGGATGATGATTCTCAAACCATTCCGCTTCCCTTTGATTTTACTTATTATAACACAAATTTTGATAGCATTACGATCTGTTCAAATGGATGGATATCTTTTGAAACTACCTGGATGACAAATTTCAGGAATTGGAATATTCCGGCTGCACTTGGACCCAATGCCCAGGTCTGTGCGTATTGGGATGACTTGATCGGAGAACCATTAGAACCGAATTTGCACAAGGATATGCGAATTTGTTATGATTATTTCGAAGAAGAAAATCTCTTCATCATTGAATGGAATGAGTGTTACAATCGTTTTGACGATACATCTGTAGAAAAATTTGAAATTATCCTCTTTGATCCGGAAGAATATACGACAACCGATGGAAATGGAATAATCCAGTTCAACTATCATACTATCAACAATCCGGATGCAAACAATAATTATTCCACTGTTGGAATGGAAAATATGGGACAAACTGGTGGACTACTCTACACTTATGCGAATATTTATCCAGCCAGTGCATCGATTTTAGAGAATAACTTGGCTATTAAATTTACCACAGATCAGCCTGATAACTACTATTTAATTGATGCTGAAATAGAAAAATTTAACGCTTGCGGTTTATCCCAAAATTATCCCAATCCGTTTTCAGAGAGTACAACTATCTCTTTTTTTTCTCCTCGCGACGACGCAATGAGCGCGAAGATAAATATATTTAATATAAAAGGACAACTTATTAAAACGATAAAACCGGAAAATTCAAATTCTCCTGATTATGAACCATTTTTCAATGTAAGTTGGGATGGCAAAGATGAAAATGGCAATCCGTCCGCAAGTGGAATCTATTTCTATAAGTTAGAAGTTGAGGGACAAATTAGCGAAACAAAGCGAATGCTTTTTATAAAATAATATTGATCTCCAGTCGGATGTCATTTTTTTAAGTACGAGTCGGGATTGATTTTTTGCGAAACCCGAATCGTGTCTTTTGTCTCTTTTGGAGTAAAATATCTGCTTGCCCCGTTGAATTTTCTTTGTTTATTCAACTGGGGTGATATTTTAAAATGTAAGATATGACTCGAGCAACGCTTTTTGTTGCAATTTGCAACGCTTCCCAAAATTTGTTGCAGTTTTGGTCCACCTCTTCAAATAAAATAAACCACCTTTATTCTAATGGTTAACATTTTGTTTTACATACTTAATATCATTGTTTCTATCAAAAAGGTTAACCATTCAATTGAGTGGCCTAGAACTCATAATCCTAGCTCCGAATTTATTCGGTGAGTTTTTTTCCAAAGGTGGAAAGGTAACAGGAGCAAGCTATACTTAGAATTATCCAAGAAAGTGTGTTTAGTCAAGAAACCTCTTTTACAAGTCTCACTTTTTTTTTGAGAATGATTTTTTCTCCAACGGCAATTTCAATTCCTTAGTTTCCAGGTCCCCTATGTTGCACGGCAATAAATCCCTGTCGGGCAAGACTGGCAGCATCTTTTGTGTAATTAATTTTATAAATTACGATTATTCTAAACATAAAATTTATCCTTATTGATTTAATTTGTCTTTTCCGAATTTGATCCTTGACTCGCTACCATTCAATAAACGTTTAATATTTTTCTTATGACGAAAAATTATAAGCAACATTATTATCAATGTCAATACAAGATAGGGGATTTGATTGAATTTAGGAATATTTGTAATTAATTCAACACAAAAAAAACAAATAACCGCGAATATAGATGAGAGGGAAACATAACGGGAAATAAAGAAAGTAAGCAGAAAGACAACGAAAGCATAGAGAAAAGCAATTGGCATAAGATTTACAAAAATACCTGCACCTGTTGCAACTCCTTTTCCGCCTTTGAATTTCAAATAAATCGGGAAAATGTGTCCGATAATAGCACAAAAACCGATAGTTACAATTATAATCTGAAATATTTCGGAACCTGGAGAATAGTTTTCAGCAAGCAACCATCGTCCAATTTGAACAGAGAGAAATCCTTTGGTAAAGTCGAAGATAAAAGAAATTATTCCCGGAAATATACCCAGAACCCGAAAAGTGTTAGTTGCACCGATGTTTTTGCTTCCATGTTTGCGGATATCAATTCCCCGAATTAATTTTCCCAGAACAAAACCGCTTGGAATTGCACCAAAGAAATATGCGATAAGAACACAGATTATAATCTTCAAATCTTTTCCTTTTTTGCTTTAAATTTTATTTTTATGGTTGAACCTTCAAATTTATATTCTTGCCGCAACTGATTGTGTAAATATTTTTTATAATTTTTTGTTATCAGTTTGGAATTATTTACGCTGAATACAAAAGTAGGGGGATGAACACCAGCCTGGGTGCAATATAAAATTTTAACATGCTTTTTGGATGGATGTCGTGGAGGGAATTTTTCTACTGTTTTTTGCATAAATTTATTCAGCTGTGAGGTGGGAATTCTTCTATGACTTTGCTCTTCGACATATAAAATTAATCGAGAAGTTTATGAACTCTTTTCCCGTAAAGGGCAGAAATGAAAATTATCGGAGCATAGTCAATAAAGTTCAATTCTTCCTTGATGTAGCGAATAAATTTATCAGTTGTGTAGTTGTCTTTTTTGATGATGTCCCATTTATTAATTACTATAATTACATCTTTATATTTTGATTTTGCATGTTGAAGAATTCTTTTGTCTTGAACAGAAATATTTTCTTTAGCATCAAGAAGAAAAAGAACAATATCAGAACTCTCTATGCTTCTAATACTACGTAAATTACAGAAATATTCGATTCCATACTTGACTTTGCTTTTTTTTCTCAATCCAGCCGTGTCAATGAGTGTCATTTTTTGATCATTATAGGTCAAATTCAGGTGAATTGAGTCACGCGTAGTTCCTGGAATTTCCGTAACTATTACAGCATTTTCTCCTACAATTTTATTGACGAGAGTGGATTTTCCCACATTCGGTTTTCCGACAACAGCGATTGAAATAGAATCTTCATCGATTGCATCTCTATGCTCATTAGTTTCAGGTAGCTTTTTCACAATTGCATCCAAAAAATCTCCAAAATTTCTGCCGTTTATCCCCGAAATCCCGATAGGTTCGCTGATTCCCAGATTTTGAAATTCATAGATATTCATTTCTCCTTTAGCATTATCGACCTTGTTTACAGCCAGGATGATTTTTTTTTGAACGGGATATAATTTCTGAGTAATCTGTTCATCCAGAGAAGTAATTCCAGTTTTTCCATCTACGACAAAAATTATTGAATCTGCTTCTTCCATAGCAATTTCAGCCTGAATTCTAATGGCTTGCTCCATTGTATCAGAGGTGTTCGGAACAATTCCACCAGTGTCAATAAGTGTAAAAGCCCGTCCATTCCAGAATGAATCGTAATGTTTTTTATCTCGCGTAACACCAGATTCTGGATCAACAATTGCCAGCCTTTTCTTCACTATGCGATTGAAAATCGTTGATTTGCCGACATTTGGTCTGCCAATAATTGCAACAATTGGTTTTACCATATTTTTTCCTGTAAATGCATTCCATTTTGCTGGTAATTGTTGTCAATCTATTTGATAATGAGTTGTTAGGAAAAGTCGAAGTTTCGTATTTTAT
>AGBJ01000056.1_pt1 | contig 14264 bp, 17 predicted proteins | sample 768721 | NCBI WGS metagenome assembly AGBJ01 (sample SAMN00779238, study PRJNA67915) | hypersaline lake metagenome
CCGAGTGCTCTAACCAACTGAGCTACCGACCCGTAAGAGCGCTATAGTTGGTCTTTCGAAATCATGGTGATTTTCGAGTCAGAATTATATCTACTGTAGTCTTTAAATGCAATTAAATTTTGTAAAATCCCAAAAATTACAGCAAATATAATAAACGAGGTCCCTCCGTGGCTGAACATAGGCAGCGGAAGGCCTACTACAGGGGCCAAACCTATCACCATATAGATGTTGACACCCATGTAGACAAAGAACAGAAATGCCAGTCCTGACGCAAACGCTTTTATCAGGTAATCGCTGGCATATTTGGCTGCAATATAGAGCAAGTTAAAGATAAGCAGCATATAGAGGATGATCACTGCGATCATCCCCTGAAAACCAAACCTTTCTCCCAAATAGGCAAAGATAAAATCGGTGGAAGAGACGGGCAGGAATTTGAGCTGTGTCTGTGTCGCCTCTTCTTTACTCTGCCCCTCAAGCCCACCTGAACCTATGGCGATCAGAGCCTGCCTGACATGGTAACTGGGTTTTCCTATAAAGTCCGTGACACGCTTCTTCTGGTACGGTTTTAACTGCCCGTACAGTACAGGTGCAGAAAACCCCAGTATGACGATAAGTGAAACCCATATCTTCCAGTTTATGCCTACCACGAACAAGATGCCGTACCCGGTAATGAGCAATACCAGTGCCGTACCCAGATCCGGCTCTTTTGCGATAAGCAAGAATGGGATGATAATGACTATGGAGAGTTTAATGAAATTCAAGAGGCCATACCCTTTTTCTCCGGGAGGATTCCTGCCTATAAGATATCCCAGCATCATGATCACACTGACTTTAATGAACTCTGAGGGTTGAATGGTAATGCCTACCCCGGGGATCTCTATCCACCTTTGTGCACCGAGGATGGTTTTCCCTACAAACTCAACTGCGATAAGCAACCCAAGACTTCCCACATAAAAGATAGGAACGAACCACCAAATGATCTGTCTCCAGGGAATAAAAGCAGAAACAACAAAAGCAATGGCCCCAATGAAATAATAGACCATCTGTTTATTAAACAGGTGGGGGTTGATCTCGTGGATCAGATAGGACGAGATGACAAGCAGCGGTATAAGCTGCAATATAAGAAGGTAGGAGAAATGTTTAAAGATACGTTTGTCAAAATCGAGCCAAGAATCCATACCACTTCCTTTAGAGATTCCCTCTATTTTTAGGGTATTATATCAAAATAGTCGTAAGGAATATCATGCTGGATCTTTTCACCTTTGAACACTTTCAATGTTACCCTTCTGTGCTGCATACAGTGACCACGAAATCAAGTGATCTTCCCTATGGTTTCAGTCTTGCTTTACATACCGGTGAAGAACCCGAACAGATAGTAGCCAATAGAAACAGGCTCTCGCGTATACTCAACAGCGAGGCACCGCTGCACTATGTGGTTGCCGATCAAACCCACAGTGACAACATCAAATGCATTACCCAAAAAGAGACCAAAGGCTGGAAAAGTCTTTCCAATGCCATAGAGAACTGTGATGCGCTTGTTACGGACCTGAAAGGGGTGGTACTGGGCATCCTTACGGCTGACTGTGTACCCATACTCCTTTATGACAGAGAAAAAGAAGTCGTCGCAGCGGTACATGCCGGATGGAAGGGTACCAAGGCGCAGATCGTCTCTAAAACGGTGCAGAAGATGATAACACACTATGGATGCAACCCTGAAGAGATCATAGCAGGTATCGCACCCTCCATAGGACGTTGCTGCTATGAAGTAGGTGAAGAGGTGGCTGAACACTTTTTTGATACCCCAGAAGGATTTACCAGAAAGGGTGAAAAGTATATGCTCGACCTCCCTCTCATTAACCAGAAGCAGCTCTTAGCGGCAGGACTCAAAGAAACGAACATCGAGATGAGCCACACCTGTACTGCCTGCAATGTGGAACGGTTTTTCTCTTACCGTAAAGAGCAAAGATGTTCGGGAAGATTTATGAGTATGATCGGGATACAAAGTGTGTAAACGTGACCAGAGTTAACCAAAGGAAACAGTCATCAACAATCTAAACAAAAAAATATATCATTATATGTTATATGGCCATAAAACAGCTAGACTACCTCTAACACAACAGAAGGAAAAAAAATGAAAAAATCATTACTTATGGGTATAATGGTCTTAGGCATGAGCGTATTTGCACATGCAGAATCAAGTGAACTAGATGATGAATTTGATAATATGGATGATGCAAGCTTTGCGATGGAGATAATCCAGGACTTTAAGGATGACTGCAACAAGGCAGGAGACTACTACGGATGTTTTTCAGTAGCCATGAAGTATGAAAAAGGCGAAACAGTAGAAAAAGATATAGCAAAAGCGATCGAATACTACCATAAAGCCTGTAAGCTCGGTTCACAAGAGGGATGCAAGATGGCCAAAAAACTTGAGGAAAAGGCACCATAGGCCAAATCCCGATTTTTTATCTTATCCTTTAGGAACTTTCAGAATATCCTGCAATAATTGCATATAAAAATGAAAAGAGAAATAATGCATACCTATCAAATTGCCGAGTCAGTACTGAATGACTATAAAAATGAGAAACTCAGTGAAGAAAGAATCAACTTTTTAATCACACAAGCGAATGAGCAGCTTGATGAAATATCTCAAAACAAAGAGATCTATGATCGTTTTTTGAACCAAGTCAATCCACCCGAAAAGATAGACAACATCATTCTCTGGATACTTTTTATGTCCAATGAAGCAATATGTGATGAATATATAGATGAATTCGATAAAGATTTTAGAGACGTGATCCCAGTGAGTGATCTGGCCGATCTGCTACTCTACGTTGTCCACTTAAAAAAAGTGAAAAACATTGAATTGGATGGATTTGACTATTTAATGGAATATCAACACGAAGGCTTAGATGATGTGGACCAATACAGTTTTACAAATGCCTTGCTCTATATTCAAAAATCAAAAGAAGTGGGAATAGAGTTTTAGCGTGAAGATACGAGTCTATTACGAAGATGTAGATGCAGGAGGTATCTGTTACCATTCAAAATACCTCAATTTTTGCGAAAGAGCACGATCAGAACTCTTTTTTTCCAAAAACACGAGCCCTATTCAAGGCGAATACCATTTTGTGGTAAAAAACATCAATGCTGATTTTATAGCTCCTGCACTGTTCGGAGATACCCTGACGGTATCCACATCCGTGGCAGAGTTTCAAAAGGCTTCTCTCACCATGCGCCAAGAGATCCTGAACCAGGAAGATACACTGCTTTTTAGTATGCAGGTGGTTTTGGTGTGCATGAAAGGGACCAGGGTCTCTAAAATACCTGATTCCTACAAAAAGATCTTAAACCCAGATCTGTAGCACAAACTACTTTTAACACAAACAAAAGCAATAAAACCTGGCCTGTGCCTATTGTTTACTACACACTTACTACCCACAACTATGTCATAATGACAGTACACAATAAATTAAAGGAGTCATCTATGAAATGTAATATGGGAAAAGTCGATAGGATCATCAGACTTATCATAGGTTTAGTTGCTTTAGCATGGGGAATAATGAATGGCAATATCATTGCAGATGTTATTGGCGGTATTTTACTCTTGACGGCTATTATCGGATGGTGTCCACTGTACTTACCTTTTGGGGTCAACACCGGGTGTGATATAGATACAAAAGAGAGATAGATCTAAGGAAGACATTGACAGATGTCTTCCTTAGAAGAGAGCCTTAAAGAGCCTCTATGTCGGAAATATCTTTACTGGAAAGAGACTCAAGCTTTTTTTCTACTTGATTAAGAAATTCATTTCGGTTTGATTCATCCATACTTTGATGCAGCATTTCCAAAATATATTTAATGCCATTCGCATTGATCTTTTTTACACTGGCCAAATAATGCACAAAAGCTATCAGCTTTACATCATTGATCGAATAAAGTTTTTTGCCGCCTTCTACTTTTTTTGTCGGGAATAGAGACTTCTCTTCATACATTTTTAGCGTACGTACTTTTGCACCCAAAAGTTCTGCGATACTGCTTAATGGAAGAATATCTTTATCATTATTCAATAGTGCCATTCAAGATCCTTTTTACTTACATAATTATATACGATTTTCCTAAAGCTCTATGTACACTATTTTATATTCTCAGTTTTTTGTCCTCAAATTCTAAAACCTGCTGATCACCCTCTTTCCTGATATGCTTGATTATCTCAACGTAAACTCTCAATAAATGGATCATCCTCCTATACCTGTTATAAAGAGCTCTATGATCCCATTCGATATAGTTTGAACTGAAACAGCAATAATGATCAAACCCATGATTTTAACAATAGCTAAAACACCCATCTCACCAAGCAGTTGATGAAGTTTTTTAGAATATCGATAGGCAAGATAACTCAGAATACTTCCTATCGCAATGGCGATCACAATAGCACTTTCATATATCCATGTTGAAGCTTTTGCCTTGAGTACCATGACTGTTGTGATCGTACCCGGTCCTGCGAGCATCGGAATGGCAAGTGGCACCAATGAAATATCTTCCCGATCTTCTATATCTGACTCCGTAGCCTCCACACGATCTTGCGTGGTACTATTTTTTTCAAATATCATATTCAGACCTATCAAAAAAAGCAAAATTCCTCCGCCGACCTTAAATGCTCCCATTGTAAACCCGAACAATGTAAAAATAAGGTCACCGCTTATCAAAAAAAATGTCAGTATCAAGAATGCATAAATCGCGGTACGCTTTGAAATTGATTTAAGTACATGAGAGGGATAGCCATTTGTTGCAGCCAAAAAAGATGGAAAAGTGTAAAATGGGTTCATGATCGCTAACATAGCGATCGTTACTTGAGATAAAAAAAGCAGATAGGCAGATAATGCTTCCATAGTTATACTCCTAGTATCAAGTGTTGATACAACACTTCCAGTGCATGATCCGCATGGTGTTGTGCTACACCGATGTGAAAAGAGATCTTAGCAGGTCCCTGATCGATCATTTCAATATCAATATGGTTCTCTTTGAGAACAGAAACTGCATCCACAATAGTAAAAGAGTTGTTTTTCATACCTATCCCAACCATACTTAAAATAGCAAGATCATAGACGACGTCGATGTTATCGGGATGAAGGTTCTCTTCTATCTCTGTACGAAGGTTATTGATATGCCCGCAGAGATCCTCTTTTTTAAGCAGCACGGCAATGTCATCCTTGTCGGTCGGATAATGATAGGTATTAATGTTATATTTGTTGAAGATCCCCAGTAATCCTTCCGTAAAACCGATCTCTTCACCAAGACCTTCTCTTTCAAAATAGATATAGGCCATATTATCCAGTCTGGCAATACCTACTACCTCTTCGGCAGGTACCCTTTCATTGAGTATCATGGTACCGCTTGCAGAGGGTCTGTTGGTATTACGTATATTGATAGGGATATTTTGCTTCTTACATTTGACCATCGCATCAAAATGAAACACATTGAACCCTTTAGAAGAGAGAAGTCGTATCTCTTTAAAGGTCAGTCTGGGGACTACATCTGCATGGCTGACGATACGCGGGTCCACTTCATACACACCGTCTATATCACTCCAGTTCTCATATAAAGAGGCATTCACAGAGTAGGCGACCTCACCGCCTGTAAGATCAGACCCTCCGCGTGAGAGCACTGCAATGTCACCCTCAGCCGTGACACCATAATATCCGGGTATCAGGCATATTCTCTCTTCCTCTTTGAGGGGTTCCAGGTTGTTATAAGATTCTTCCAACACCCTGGCACTAAGCAGATCATCACTGACCGTAAAACTGATCTCTTCAGGAAGAATCAAACGTGTGTCAAGCCCACACTGATTAAAATATGCTGTAATGATGTGTGCATTGTAATGCTCACCCCTGGAAGACAAAAAGGCTGTTTTCCTGTCACCGGTTAGTGGTGTATTAAAATCTTTTTTTAAATTTTCACTGATCTCATCATCATCGACATTCAATTCCTGACAAATAGTACTGAACTTAGCCACTATAACATCCTGACTCATATCAGCGGTTATATTTTTCTCTATCAGGTGCTCTCCGTCCAGTGCAATATTGATCAAATGGTCCGTGATCTTCTCTTTGTATTTCTCATCTCTCCCCGGTGCGGAAACCACCACATATTTTCGATTCTTATTGTCACTGACAATATTCTTTACTTTTTCTATTTGTGTCGCATTCTCAACAGAACTGCCCCCGAACTTACATACGATTGATCGTTTCAATATTATCCTTTACCTTTTGCTTACAGCGGTGTAAAGTCTGTCAAAGATAAAAAGTCTGCTCTTTTCCCCTTTGCAGCGAATGGTGCTACCGGTTTATTCTCTACACTGTTGTAGACAAAGAATGCATTGGTTCTGGAAGTTGGTGAAATATTGTCAGGAGAACCATGCAGGGTATTACCATCATGGATAACCAGCGTACCTGCTTTTCCCAGTGGGGCAGCGATCTCATCATTTTTACAGAAAGACTGGATCGCTTCCAGGCTCGGCACACCGTATTTTTGGTTTCTAAGAGATTCTTTATAATGATCTTTAGGTGTCTCTCCTGCACACGCCACAAATCTTTTGTGGCTGCCGGGAATGAGATAAAGCGGTCCATTGAACTGTGTATTCTCGGTCAACATGAACCATACGCTTACACTTCTACAGTGAGGCAATCCATCTTCAGCATGCCATGTCTCAAAGTCAGAATGCCAAGGAAAAGACTTCCCTTTATAGGCAGGCTTGACATTGATACGGCTATGATGTATGTAAGATTTGGAACCCAGGATCTGCTCTACTTTATCTAAAATACGTCTGTCTTTGATCAACTCCTGAAATACCGGACTAAATATGTGTTGTGAGAAAATAGTACGCAGCTCATCACTGTCAGGTTCTGTAATATACTCTTCAGCTCCTTTCAGTGTCTCATCATGTTTTAACGATTCAAAAGCATCATTGAATGTACGGACCTCTTCTTCAGAAAAGAATCCAGGAAAAACGATCAGCCCATTCTCTTCATAGTAGGCAGCTTCTTCATCAGTTAATGCATAGTGTCCCTCTGCTTCTCCATAGATCACTGGATCGACACGGTCTAAAATTTTTTCCTCGCTTCCTCTTGTCGGGTATAGATCTGTCATAATTACTCCTTTCAACTCGTTTCTTTCGATAAGAAAAGTCTCATCTCAGGAACAGTCACTTCAAAACCTTTATTGGTTTCCGTATAATGAATGACTGGCTGAATCAACACCTCTTTAGTTCCTCCTACTGCGTCACGACAGCACTTTAACGCTTCTATTTTCTCTGCCCTGCTTGGTATAGTCACAAGCACACTTTTCCCGTCAAGATCATTTAACCTGGATCCTTCGGGAATACAATCTGAGATCTCATCTTTTATCTGTGTGTATTTTTTTATAAGAATAGTGTTATTCATTAGTTCTTTCCTTTTTGAACCATAAAGAGCGTCTACGCCCATGTTCATGGTTCTTCATAAAAATTGATTTGGTTTTTTAATTAAATTGGCGTACCAGGCTCCTCCTCTTCTATCAACGGATACACACCATTCTCATCATGATGCTCCGTACCTACAATGGGTGGGTTAAATACACAAATAAGACGCATATCCTCCGTACCACCGTAAAGGTTGTGGTCATCGTGTTTATCCAGCGCATACATGATCCCGTCATAGATATCATGCACTTCACCCGTAGCCAGGTCCTCTATCTTCCCATTTCCGGCGACACAATACACCGCTTCAAGATGGTTTTGATAATGAATATGTGTCTCGGACCCTGCACGAATGATCGTTTCATGAAATGAAAATCCCATTCCTTCTTTACGCAGCAGCATACGTCTGCTTGTCCATTGTCCACCTTCAGCGTGTATCTCTTTTTCTGTTCCAATAATATCTTTGTTGATATCTCTAACGATCATTTACATTGCTCCTTTTATCATTTCTTTCTTTTCTTTAAATAGTCTATCTACCGCCTTTTCAAACCTGACCAGCCCCTCTTTGAGAAGTTCTTCATCGATGGTGAGTGGCGGCAGGAACTTGATCACCTGACTTTCACTACCACAGGTTTCGATCATCAGGTTCTCTTCAAAAGCATAGGCAGCGATATCACCGCCGATCGAGTAGTCATCTTTGACTTCAAAGGCATAAGCGAAACCTCGTCCTCTTACCTCTATATCATACTCCTCTTCATATTTTTGAGCGATCCTCTCAAGCTCACCTTTGAGTGTTTTTTCTTTATGTTTGATAGCATTGCTCAGATCACTATTGTTCCAATAGGTTTCAATGAGTGTTTTAGAGGCAACAAAGGCAAGATTATTTCCCCTGAATGTTCCGGTATGCTCACCCGGTTTCCACTGGTCAAGATCCGGCTTCATCAGTAACAGGGCCATAGGGAGTCCGCCACCTATGGACTTTGACATCGTCACCATGTCCGGTGTAATACCTGCAAACTCGAAAGAGAAGAAGTCGCCGCTTCTACCATTCCCTGCCTGGATATCATCGATGATCAACAAGATATCAAACTCCCGACAGAGTGCTTCCAGGTCCTGTAGCCATTTGGCACTTGCGACATTGATACCTCCGTCACCCTGTATCGTTTCTACGATCACTGCAGCGGGGAGATCCACGCCGCTACTGCTATCTAAAAGAAATTTCCTAAAATACTCTATCGTATTTACCTCACCGAAATATCCATCAAATGGCATCACATTGACATTACATCGGCTGATATAGCTCTCATCTCTAAAATGACTGTTTCCGGAAATGGAAAGTGCACCCTGAGTCAAGCCATGAAACCCATTGGTAAAGGAAACAATATTACTTCTTCCCTTCACCATCCTCGCAAGTTTTAAGGCAGTTTCAACAGCATTGGTACCGGTAGGTCCGGTAAACTGGAGTTTATATTCAAGGTTTCGTGGTCCAAGGATATTATCTTGAAAAGTTTGCATAAATTCTTTTTTAGCAGTGGTTGCCATATCTAAGCCATGCACCACACCGTCATTTTGCAGGTAGTCGATCATCGCTTTGGTAGCATATTCATTGTTATGGCCATAGTTCAGCGTACCAGCACCGGTAAAAAAGTCAATATACTCTTCATCTTGCTCATTGGTCATAATGGCATCTTTTGAACTTTTAAAGATAGTAGGGAAACTTCTTATATAACCTCTAACTTCTGACTCTAGTGTCTCAAATATTCGCATACTTATTTTTCTCCTTTAAGATTTAATGGTCCCATACGATATAACTCTTCATCTTCATGAGCTTCTCCGCCGAAAAGATCTTGATCAAAATAAGGTTCTACACTCAACTTTGTATTCAATTCTGATACAAAATGATAAAAAAGATTTTGTGATGCCTTGTTTGATGGTGATATCGTGGTCTCTATATATTCTATATGAGATAGATTTTTACGGGAAAGCAGTGACTTTAACATCTCAGATGCCACACCTTTACCTCTCAAGGAGTCATGGACGGCCACTTGCCAGATAAAGAGTGTGTTTTCTGATCTTGGATCTATATATCCGGAAACGAACCCTTGGATCTCTCCATCACTTTCATACACGACACTGGTTGCACTAAAATGTGTACAGACAAGCATATAAGCATAACGTGAATTCAGATCAAGAGGTCTACAGTGATCTACAAGTTCGTAAACAGCAGGTGAATCTTTCAAGTCTGGTATTCTTACTTTAGAAATAATACATCCTTATTTTGTTTTATTTATTATTGACTAACAATATTTCAAAACAGATAAAGTGTAACATATAATTCTTATTTGTGTATTAATATGCATTTTAAATGTATACTTATTACATTAACTATGTTATATTTTTACTACTCTATATATAAGTAGGTGCCAATGAACAGTATCATATTTTCTTTCTCGATCACTATGGCTATGTTTGTTGTAGTAGGACTTTTATCCATGTACAGATCCAAGCATACCAGTCATGATTACTTGACAGCTTCACGAAGTGTTTCTCCATGGCTGGCAGGTCTCTCTGCTATTGCTACAAACAATAGCGGCTATATGTTTATCGGAATGATCGGCTATACCTATACGGTTGGATTCTCTTCGATCTGGTTAATGATAGGATGGATAGTGGGAGATTTCATAGCCTCACTCAAAGTCCATCGACAAATTAAAATCAAATCTGAAGTATTACACGCACACAGTATTGGCGGGCTTATCTCCCACTGGCAAGGAGAAGACTACCATATGCTGCGAAGAGCAATAGGTATCCTCACTATCGTTTTCTTAACCGTTTATACCGCTGCTCAGTTGGGTGCCGGGAGCAAAGCATTAGAAACCATTGTAGGATGGGATCGTACTATAGGCGCTGTCATGGCTGCAGTGGTCATACTCTTTTACTCTTTTGCAGGAGGACTGCGTGCCTCCATATGGACCGATGTTCTACAGTCATTTATTATGATCGCATCTATGACGATGCTTTTAACGATCAGTGTTCAAAACTTAGGCGGACTGGAAACACTCTATGACAAACTGGCACATGTCAAACCGGGATATATGGAGTGGTTTCCTCTAGAGATGCAAGATGACTATCTAGGTATCGGCGGTTTTATTGTCGGATGGCTTTTTGGCGGGATCGGTGTTATAGGCCAACCGCATATACTCATCCGATATATGGCACTGGATGATGTTCGCTCACTCAATCGTATGCGTTTTTATTATTATACGTGGTTCACTCTTTTTTATGCAGCAACCATAGGGGTGGGGTTGATCACACGTATTGCCATTCCAGAAGTTGTAGATTTTGATCCGGAAACTTCTCTGCTCGTTCTGTCTCAACACACATTGACACCTGCTCTCATAGGTATTATGCTAGCTGGTATTTTTGCTGCAACGATCTCTACAGCGGATTCATTGGTCCTTAGCTGTTCAGCTTCTCTCACACGAGATTTTACCAAAGAACCATTAGATACCTACAAAGCGGCAAAACTGGGAACACTGGTCGTAACAGCATCTGCTTTGATCATAGCATTAACCAATAATAAAACCATTTTTGCTTTGGTACTTGATGCCTGGGGCGTTTTTGCATCTTCCTTGGGACCTTTGCTATTTTTATTGACATCAGGTCAAAAAATAAGTGAAAGAACATCTCTCTTTTTAATGCTCTTGGGGATCGTTGTCTTTTATCTTTGGAGTACGTTGGGGTGGTCGACCATGTATGCGATCGCACCGGCATGGTTCATTGTATTGAGTGTATATTTTTTGATACAGATGATGTATAGAAAAGAAAAGAAAAGAAGCAGTAGAGGCATATTGACAGAGTAAAACTGTCAATATGCTCTAAAAGGAAGAAGAATCAAAAGATCAGGCATTGACAGCATACATCAGTGCAAATGCCAATCCTGTAGCACCTATATACCCTGCACCGAACATAAATGATGATATAAGCTTGATCATAGGCTGATAGGTCCACTTCACCAGTAAAATGATCAGAGAACCTAAAAGTGAAGGAATAAAGGTATACGCCATTGCTTCACCCAACCCAAACTGATTTGGCAGATATACCTGGTTGGCAATTACTACAGCTAAGATAAAAACAAAAGCAAAATAGGTAACCATATAACGTACAGTATTGTATTCTTCAAAACACTCAGATACGGTCACCTCTTCTTTGATAAGACATTTCATATCTGACATTTTGACATCTTTAAGTGATTTCTCTTCACATACAAAAAACACGATCAAACTCAATACTAACCCTACTCCAATCATTAACATAATCGTTCCCATTGAAATTCCTTTGTTCTAATTTGTGACACAAATGATTGTAACGTAAATAGTATAATATTATTTTTAATTATGTAATAAGTTAATAAAATATATTTTATAGAGTTAGATAGGTGAGCGCAGCAGTCTATAGAGGTCTGTAAATAAGATTATGAATATGAAATATAAATAGGTAGAGGAGAAAGAGAGTTATCAGAGATATGTAGTTTTTCCTACCCCAAAGGGGTAAGAAGCCAAATAGTAAGTAAAAACTACTATTCAACCATCGCTTCAAGTTCTTCTTTAGAAACTTTGTTGAAGTTCAAGTATTTATAAATATCATCAGACATTTCTGGCTTGATCTTGTTTTCAACGATCTCCAAGTACTCAGATGCTGTCGGAATTTTACCTTTGAGTGCAACCACCGCTGCAAGCTCAGCAGACCCAAGATACACTTGAGAACCTTTTCCAAGTCTGTTATCGAAGTTTCTTGTACTGGTTGAGAATACCCATGCATTTTGCTTAACCGCTGCCTGGTTACCCATACAGAGTGAACATCCTGGAGGCTCAATACGCGCACCCGCCATACCGAAGATAGAGTAGTAACCCTCTTCGGTCAATGTTTTCTCATCCATTTTCGTTGGAGGACAGATCCAAAGTTTAGTATCTACTTGACCTTCACCTTTCAGTACTTCTGCATTCGCTCTGAAGAGACCGATGTTTGTCATACATGAACCAACAAATACTTCATCGATATCTGTTCTTAGACCTGCTGCATGTACTTCAGAAAGTGTTTTAACATCATCCGGATCGTTTGGACATGCTATGATCGGCTCTTTGATCTCAGACATATCGATTTCGATCACCGCTGCATAATCAGCATCTGCATCTGCATCCATCAATACTGGATTCGCGATCCAATCTCTCATTTTCTGTGCACGTCTTTCTAGTGTTGCTTTATCTTCATACCCTTGAGCGATCAACTCTTCGATAAGTGCAACATTAGACTCTAGGTACTCTATAACCGGTTCTTTATCAAGCTTAACTGTACATGCTGCAGCTGAACGCTCAGCAGATGCATCAGAAAGTTCAAATGCTTGCTCACATTTAAGTTGCTCAAGACCTTCGATCTCAAGTACACGTCCTGAGAAGATGTTCTTTTTACCAGCTTTTTCAACCGTTAAAAGACCGTCTTTGATCGCTTGGTAAGGAATAGCATTTACCATATCTCTCAATGTAATACCTGGTTGCATTTCACCTTTAAATCTTACTAGTACAGACTCAGGCATTGTAAGAGGCATCATACCTGTTACTGCTGCAAACGCAACAAGACCAGAACCTGCCGGGAATGAGATACCGATCGGGAATCTTGTGTGTGAATCCGCACCTGTACCTACTGTATCCGGCAGACACATTCTGTTCAGCCATGAGTGGATAACACCGTCACCTGGTCTAAGTGTAAACCCTTTTCTCTCTGTCATAAACTGAGGCAGTGTGTGATGTAACTTGATATCTGCTGGTTTTGGGTATGCTGATGTGTGACAGAATGACTGAAGTACAAAGTCTGCACCAAAGCTAAGTGCTGCAAGGTCTTTTACTTCATCTCTAGTCATTGCACCTGTTGTATCTTGAGAACCAACTGTAGTACAAACCGGCTCACAGTAAACACCTGGTTTAACACCCTCAAGACCACATGCTTTACCTACCATCTTTTGAGCAAGTGTAAATCCTTTACCATTGTCCTCTGGTTGTGCTGGTGCCATAAATGCATCTGAAGCTCCAAGTCCAAGTGCTTCTCTAGCTTTTCCGGTAAGACCTTTACCGATGATAAGTGGTACACGTCCCCCTGCTCTCATCTCATCTGGAAGCGTATTTGGCTCAAGTTTAAACTCAGATACTACTTCGCCATTTTTCTCTATCACACCATCAAAAGGCTTCAATGTGATCACATCACCAGTCTCTAAGTTTTCTACCGGTGCTTCAATCGGTAGACATCCTGAATCTTCTGCCGTGTTAAAGAAGATCGGTGCAATAATCCCACCGATAACCACACCACCGGTTCTTTTACCTGGTATACCAGGAATGTCTCTACCCATATGCCACTGTACAGAGTTGATCCCTGATTTTCTTGATGAACCGGTACCAACAACATCACCAACGTATGCTAGCGGGTGACCTTTCTTTCTAAGTTCATCCATAGTATCTAGCGGGTTGTCCATTCTGTTAACCAAGAAAGAGTTCGCATGAAGTGGAATATCTGCTCTAGTAAATGCTTCTGACGCTGGAGAAAGGTCATCTGTATTTGTTTCGCCTGGGATTTTATAGACAGTCAGTGTGATCTCTTTTTCCATCTCTGGCTTGTTGAAGAACCACTCTGCTTCTGCCCAAGACTCAATGATCTCTTTTGCTTTGGCATTACCCTGATCCATCAATGTCTTCACATCGTTAAATGCATCATATACAAGAATAGTATTTTTAAGTTGCTCAGCAGCAGTATCTGCAAC
>AGBJ01000057.1_pt1 | contig 13795 bp, 12 predicted proteins | sample 768721 | NCBI WGS metagenome assembly AGBJ01 (sample SAMN00779238, study PRJNA67915) | hypersaline lake metagenome
CAAACACGATCGTTTTGGTTGTATCTACAGGGGGAGGATCAATATGATTACCATAGAAAAGCAAGGTGTCATTAATTTCTAAGAGAACATCTTGCTGTGATTTCGTATCAATTATTGTATTTGAGGAGTCCACATAAATATCCCAGAATATTTCCAAATCATCCGTATAATCAACCAAATGAGTATGGAGCGAAATCGAATCCTGAGATTCACCAAAAAGTGAACTGTAGTAATTGCGCTTATCTTCTTTCGTTTCCAGATCGTTGCTATAATCCTCGCTATATAAATTCATAATCGGGTCAAGATTCTGAGCGGTAATTACTGCGATGGAATCAGAATACGCGTTATAGAAATCCTGGATTTTCTGGTTTTTATAAACCACATCATTATTCAGCATATCGCAACCGTTTATGGAAAAAATCAAAATCGCAAGCAATACAAAACTTAATTTCTTCATATAATTAAAATCCTTTTTTTAACAGTTCTATTCTATTCTTTAATATCATTTTCAGAAATTTTTTTGAAAGCCTTCATTACAATTTCATTCGTAATGGTCTCTGGCAGGATTAAAGGTACTTCTTCACCTGGAATAAAATTGATAATACCAGCAATTCGAAATTCATTATTCAATAAAATCATATCTTATAAAAATATTTATTGAGGAGTAAGGATAATATATGAGGGTAGTCCAATAATATCAAAATAATCAAGGATCTCTTTTGTTGGAGATTTTTTAAGTATTTCAGCTTTATATTTCACCAAGACATAATTTTCAAGTTTTGAAATAACCTTTTCATCTTTAAATGTTGTTTCATCCATTACCAAACAATTTTTGCACCAAGTAGCCCAGAAATCAATCAATACCGGTTTTCCTTGAATTTTTGCTTTTTTTAGTCCTTCAGGAAGGGAATACATCCAGGGAAGGACAGATTTTTCATGGCTAATTTCTGTCTGCTCAACTGATTTTGCATTACTCTGTAAGATCTTTATTCCTGTATAGCCGTAATAAATTGCGATGACAAAAATAATAACACCAAAAAAATATTTAATCCAATCCATCCATTTTCCTGGTTTTGGAAGGAATGAGAGTCCCGCACCTGCAAATGGCCAGGGAATTGCCATTCCCACACCAAGTAAAAATGGCAGTAATAATCCAATTGAATTACCATTGGCATAAAGGGTTGTGGAATACAAAATGACAGAAATCAGGACTGGAGCTATGCAAGCACCAGCAAGTATTGCTGCAATAACACCCAAAATAAAAACGGTTATAAATTTTCCTTTAGTTTTTCTGCCTACTTTCCCGCTTCCAAATTTTGAAAAATCTATAGGAATAATATTAAACATAGCTAGTGCAAGAAACATAAAAACCACTGCAATAATTATATTAAACAAGGGAGAAGAATTAATTGCCCCAAATCTCGAACCTGTCAACACGACAATAAGCCCGAGCGTTCCATACGCTAAAGTCATACCCATTCCATAGATGGCACCAATTAATAATCCCCTACCTTTCGATTCTGCTTGTGTTCCGGCTCCCAGCACAGCAATTGTAATGGGTATCATGGGAAGTACACACGGAGTGAGATTCAGTGCAATACCACCAATTAAGATAAGAAGAACGATCAACCAAAAACTTTTACCAGAAAATGTGTTAGAATTCAAACTACCAGCATTAGCAGATTCATCTAAAAAAGCGATAAATTTATCAGCTTTTTTATATCCTCCTGTTACACCTGAAATCTCAAAATCTTCCAACAATTTTTCTATCTCAGTGAAATTTTGTTCGGTAGAAGAAGATTTTGTCGGAACTGATTCCTTCTGAGTAATTTCCTTCTGTCCTCCAGCATCTCCTATTTGAATGGATATTCCCAACTCAATTTCTTCCGGGAAAAAACATGTACCTGACTCATTGCAAAATTGATAACCCGCAAGTACTTTTATTTCTTGTTTTCTGGGACTAAAATTCTCTGACACTGTAAAACTCTGAGAAAGTGTAACCTGATCGTGATAAACCACTATACCATCGATTTCTTCTCCAGCAGGATATTCAACATCACCGAATGTGATTCCTTCCGGACCCTCAGACTTGATATAAAAATAATCTTCCTGTTTATTACAATGCATATCTTCAGGGATATTAAAAATAACTTCAATAACAGCCGAGCTGCCTTGCGGGATTGTTTCAGGTAAAATACTTCCAGAAACTATCTTGTTCTTAGCAAAAAGTACAGATGAGAAAAATATTACTATCAGAGTAATTGTTAGAATAATGACTTTCTTCATTGTAAAATCCTCAAATTTTGTGTTATTATTTTTTAAATAATACATTTTTGTCAATTTTAATAGAAATCGTATGATAGACCTGCATTTTTTTTTTGGATGCACTAGGAACCCCTAATACTAAATTCAGCTGGAGTTGTCGTCAATGTCGACGTTTTCTGTCTCCCATCTAAAGAACCAAAAAAAAACACCCACTCAAAAGCAGGTGTTATAAAAATGTTTTTTTTATGCACTAAATTAATCAGTTGCAAGACGCAAAGGCATTAGTAGCAATAATATTTTTTCCTTTTCATCCTCTTCATCAGTATTGAAAAACAAGGTAGGATCAAGGCTATTTTCCATTTTGATTGTTACTTTTTCACTATCAATAAGATGGAGAATTTCCTGCAAATATTTATGATTAAATCCAATCTTAAAATCGTTTATATCAGAATCAATTTCGATTACTTCTTTTGCAGTTCCTTTTTCAACATCTTCACACTGGATAATCATTTGCTTTTTCGAAAAATTAACAACAACTTTTGAATTATCTTCAGAAGCAATAAGTGAAACGCGTTTTACAGCATTTAGAAATGGATTTAACTCAACCTTAACTTCTTTGGAATTATCATAGGGAATAACAGCATTATAATCAGGGTAATTTGCTTCGATCAGACGGGAAAATATCTTATACGAGTTGTATTTAAAACTAATTACACTTTCTTCGGGAATAACTTTCAGCTCAGGTTTATCTTCTTCAATAATTCTGTTAATAAGATTTAAACCTTTTATGGGTATGACAATCTTTTTTGTTTCAACCTCGAGTGATAGATTAGTATCGAATTTACCCAATCTTTTACCATCTGTTGCAACCATTCTTTGGCCATCTTCGCCAAACTCCCACAGCACACCGGTAAAGGCAGGACGACCTACCTGGGTAGAAGCTGCAAAAGATGTCTTCTCAATCATTTTAGAAAACAGAGTTGCATCGATTGTAAAACTTTTTTCCCAATCCCTTTCCGGAATTTCGGGGTAATCTTCTGGCTTGGAATATATTAGTTTAAAATCAATATGTAAACATTCTACTTTCAAAATATTATTTTCTGTTGTAAAATGAACTTCTTCATCTGGAAGAGAACGGATAATATCAGTAATTTCTTTAGCAGGAACACAAATTTTTCCACCTTCTTCTACATCACCTTCGAGTTCTGCTAGAGCAGTTACTTCCAGATCAGTAGCTGCTAATTTTATTCTATTTGTTTCTTCATCCACATCAAAAAGAATATTTGTAAGAATCTGTAATGGATTACGGACCGGAACAATGCTATTCACAAATTGTATTTTTGTTAAAATTTGAGCTTTCTTAATAACAAATTTCATTATTTGACCTCTATTGAAATTTCTTTTTGATAAAAAGCAAGAGGAAGTCCCCTTGCTTTTTATCTTGAATATCTCTTAAAGTTACTTTACGGCTTCTTTAAGTTTTTTACCAGCTTTGAATTTGGGAACTACAGAAGCAGGAATATGAATTCTCTCTCCGCTAGCGGGATTCATACCCATTCTTGCTGCTCTTTTTTGGGTCCTAAATGTTCCAAAACCAACGAGGGTAACTTTTTCACCTCTTTCAAGACTAATTCGAATATCATCAAGAATATGATTAATGGCATCACCAGCCTTCTTCTTGGAAATATCAATTTCCACTGCTAAACTTTCAATCAAGTCTTTTTTTGTCATTTTGTCCTCCAGACATTTTATTAATTGACATAGATACCATGCAAAAGTACCAATAGCAATATCATTGTCAAATTATTTATAAAATAAATTTATGCTCAATTAAATTGAGTATTTATTTTGCTATTCCTTTTTCGGATTATGTCTTTGTAGAAATTATATCTTTCTTAATAATAAACTGCTTTATTTGACCTCTTTTGAAATTTCTTTTTGATAAAAAGCAAGAGGAACGTCCCCTTGCTTTTTATCTAAATATCTCCTAAAGTTACTTTACAGCTTCTTTAAGTTTTTTACCAGCTTTGAATTTGGGAACTACAGAAGCAGGGATATGAATTTTTTCTTGAGTAGCGGGATTCATACCCATTCTTGCGGCTCTTTTTTTGGTCCTAAAAGTTCCAAAGCCAACGAGTGTAACTTTTTCACCTTTTTCAAGGCTAAGTCGAATATCATCGAGAATGTGATTAATGGCATCGCCTGCCTTCTTCTTGGAAATATCAATTTCCACTGCTAAACTTTCAATCAAGTCTTTTTTTGTCATTTTGTCCTCCAGACATTTTATTAATTGACATAGATACCATGCAAAGTACCAATAGCAATATCTTTGTCAAATATTTCATAAAAAAATTTATTCTCGATTAAATTGAGTATTTATTTTGCTATTCCTCTTTCGGAATTTTCTACAAATTTCAGGAAATGTTTCACCTCTTTTATCAGGGAAACTTCCTTACGAATTTTAGCAATTGCCTGGCTGGTATTTAAATTTGAACAGTAAAATATTTTGTACAATTTTTTTAGTTCTGAGCGTGTTTCTCTGGAAAAACCTTTTCTTTTTAACCCAATTGAATTCAAACCGATAGCTTTGTATGGAACACTTGCGCCGCGTGTGTAAGGAGCAACATCTTTATTTATTCTGGACAAACCACCAATGAAAGAAAAACAACCGATTTTTACAAATTGATGAATCGGCGTAAGTCCACCAATAATCGCATTACTCTCAATTGTAACATGACCCGCAAGATTGACACAATTTGCCAGAATAACATTATCACCAATCTGGCAGTTATGAGCAATGTGCACATAAGCCATTAGCAGGCAGTTATTCCCAACTTTTGTAGGACAATCATAGTGGGTAGATTTGTTAATCGTTGCAAATTCTCTAATGGTTGTATTTTCACCGATAATAACCTGTGTTTCTTCGCCAGAGAATTTTAAATCCTGAGGGAAAGTACCAATTACAGCTGAATGAAAAATATTGCAATTTTTCCCGATAATTGTATCACCATCAAGTAAAACATTTGAATGAATCTTTACACCACTCCTGATTTTCACCTCAGGACCAATGATTGAATAGGGACCGATTTCAACATTATCAGATATTTTTGCTTTCTTATTCACTATTGCTGTATTGTGGATTTTATTCATTTTTCTTTGAAATTTTTGCCTTCAAAACACCTTCACAAACCAATTTATCTCCAACATACGCTTTTCCTTCAATCACAGCGATACCAACTTTTGATCTGACTAATTTCATTCTGAATTCCAACTTATCCCCTGGTACAACGAGCTTTCTGAATTTTACTTTATCGATAGAAACAAAATATGCAATATACTCTTCCGGGTTATCAAATTTATTCAAGACCATAATACCACCGGTTTGAGCCATAGCTTCAATAATCAAAACACCGGGCATGACCGGATGATCTGGAAAATGTCCCTGAAAAAAAGGTTCATTCGCTGTAACATTTTTTATTCCTACAATCCGCTCTCCTGACACAAACTCTGTATTTTATCAACAAGTAAAAAAGGGTATCTGTGAGGTAAAATTCTTTGTATTGCCTCATTATCAAACACAATATCTTTTACTGCCTTTTTCTGATATTTGGCTCGTAAAATCTCATTTTCATATAATTGTTTAATTTTTTTATCAACTCAACATTAGTTTTATGACCAGAGCGAGCAGCAAGAATATGTCCTTTCACAGAAATCCCAAGCAGAGCAAGATCCCCAATTAAATCCACAACTTTATGCCGCACACATTCATTGGGATATCGTAAAGGTTTTTTATTTAGTAAATTATCTTCATTTAATTTTAGTTCACCTTTAAAATTAAACAATTTACGAAGTTCATCAAGTTCTCCTTTAGACATTTTATCATCACCAATAACAATGGCATTATCAAGACTTCCACCTTTTATCAGTCCCGATTTTTTTAATTGCATAATGTCATTAATAAAACAAAATGTGCGTGCAGAAGCAAAACCATTAACGAATTCATCTTTAAGAGAAATCATTGAGGTATATTGAGGTTTTAGGCTGTGATGTTCGAAATCTATAAAGAATGTAATTTTTAAAGATTCAGATGGAACTACAACTACATCCACATTTTGTTCTGGCACAGAAAATGATAAAGGTTTTTTGATTACAAGATATTTTCGCTCAGCGTTTTGTTCAACAATTTCGCATTTTTTCAAAACTTTAATAAACTCAATCGCACTACCGTCTGCTACAGGAATTTCTTTTCCATTCACCTCAACGATTATATTATCAATTTGCAAACCTTTAATCGCTGCTAAAACATGTTCAATTGTACCAACTTTTGCTCCTTTTATACCGATATTTGTGCCACGGTCCAAACTTGTAACATGTTTAATATCTGCCGGAATTTCCGGTTTCCATTTAAATCTACGCGTCGGAAAATAATGCCGGTATTTTCCAGTGCGGATTTAAAAATTATGGTGCTCATTTCTCCATAATGTAAGCCGATTCCAGTGTAACTAAAGGAATTCTTAATGGTTTGTTGTTTATCCCTATTTTGAATCATTCTCTTCCTCTTTCTTCTTTAGTCTGTGATAGAATTTTCTCATATCTGGCAGATATTTCATACAGGCAATTATTCTCTTCTGCAGAGCCGCATCGGTTGCAGGATAACCGAACATTATTTTCCCATCTGGAACATCCTTACTAATACCGGATTGGGCAGCCACTTTTACATTATTTCCAATTTTTACATGATCTGCAATTCCTACCTGTCCCGCCAAAATTACATTATCACCAATCTTTGAACTACCGGCTATTCCAACCTGAGAACAAATAATAGTATTTTTCCCGATAATTACATTATGGGCAATTTGAACCAGATTATCTATTTTTGTTCCTTTGTTGATTACAGTATTCCCAAGAGTTCCCCGGTCAATAGCTACATTAGCACCAATTTCAACATTATCTCCAATAACCACCCCACCAATCTGGGGTATTTTTTGATGTTCCACCCCATTCCAAAAATAACCAAAACCATCAGAAGCGATAACAGTTCCAGCGTGGATAATTACATCATTCCCAATAACAACATCAGGATAAATCGTTACATCGGGAAATATTTTACAATTTTCACCAATTTCTACATTACTTCTGATGACTGTATTCGAGTGAATGGAAATATTATTCCCGAGAACAACATCTTGTTCAATAACAACCCCAGCCTGGATTTGCACATTTTTGGGTAATTTAACTGAAGCATGAATTTGAGCTGAAGCAATGGACTTGTTTTCCTATTTTTACTTCTTCTTCATTTTGAATAAAATACTCAACCAGCCGCAAGAAAGATTCATACGGTTTTTGGGAAAGTAGATAATTTCTTACTGGTAATTGGGACACATCTTCCTGTTCGGGAATGAAAATAACCCCAGCATTTGATTTTAGAAATTCATCCTCATATTTTTCATCCTGATAAAATGCAGCTGAAGATTCTTCCGCTTCTTCCAGAGAACAAACTGAATCAATTTTTAGTTTCTTATCCAAAATTAGCTTTACCCCGGAAATTTTTTCTATTTCCTGTAAAGCAACTGATTCTTTAAATTTTTTCATATAAATCAAAATCCAAATGGGATCATTTTCCCTGCTCTTCTCCACCTTTAATTTCAGTCATCTCGCTTAATTTATCCATTATCAATTGAGTAATATCATCTTCATCTTTTCCATAAAGAACAACTTCACCTTGCATAGAATTTAGCACCAGATCATAATCATACTCATCAGCAATTTCATTAATTGCTTGAACAATTTTATTGCTAATCGGTTCGATTAATTCATTTTGTCTTTGCAGAGCTTTATTACGAAGCATTTCAGCTTTCTGATAATATTCACGTTGTTTTTTTTCGATCAAAGCCATTTTCTCTGCTTTACGCTCTTCTGTAACCATAGGAGGGAGGTTATCATATTCTTCCTGTAAACGAGAAATTTCATTTTCCATTGTTGCTAATTCCTGTCTCCATTGTTCGGCTTCTTTATTAAATTGTTCCTCTGCTTTTGCTTTTTCTGGAAATTCATTATAAATTTTATCCATATTGCAATAAGCAATTTTAAAGTCACCAGCGCCCAGCAAACTAATGAAGACAAATAGAATTATTGTCAGACTAATTATTATTTTTTTTCCCGAAAGAGCGGGATTTACCTTCCGTATCAGCTCCCACGAATCGGGATCCCGACTTGTCGGGACACTTCGTTTCAACATCTTATTCTCCTTATATTTTTATTAAAAAGTTGTTCCAAATTGGAAATGAAACTTCCACTTATTATCTGTTTCACGATCAAAACCATAGGCATAATCAAAACCCATCAAGCCCATCGGAGTTCTAATTCTTACTCCCACTCCAGCACCTTTTTTCAAATCCTGAATATCGATTTCTGAAAAATAATTATAGGAATTTCCTGCATCAAAAAAGCCAACCCCAACAATCTGATCTCCGGATATTGGAAAAGTGATTTCCGAAGAGGTTATTAGTTCTGCGTTTGCTCCTTCGACCCCTGTAGGGGTTATGCTTCTATCATCGTAGCCTCTAATACCATCCGGACCGATTCCACCGGGATAGAATTTTTCATCCAGGGGAACTTCCTTTGTAGAACCAAATTCTGTAATATAACCCAGTCTCCATTTTACACCCAGAGCAAATTTCCAGAAAAGTGGAACATACCAGTTTGTTTGAATAATTTCTTTAAAATAGTTTACATTTCCCCCGAGAAATCCTCCAGCAAGTTCGGAATATAATCTGATCAAGGCACCTTCACTTGGTCGGAAAATATTATTTCTATCATCTCTTTCCAGAGTAACGAACATATTACTAGTAGTTTGTTTACCCTCGTCAACAAGATACTGCAATTCATCAATAATGTCATCACTTTCATTGATAATTTGATATTCTTTTCTGCTAATTGAATAACCGGTTGTAAATCTTGCCCGATTTATGATAGGTATTCCAGTTCCATATCTTAAACCACCTCCGGTTCTTTTTACAATGTAATTCCAATCTGTCCATTCTCTCTCTGTATGATACACATCAAATCCGACTAGCATATTTCTCCCAAAAAGGTAGGGATTTGTAAAGCTTATATCATAATTTTGTTTAATTCCACTAAATTCCCATTTTAATTGGAGTCGCATAGCTTTGCCAAAAAGATTATTATGCGAGACAGAAATAAAACCTACTAATTTGTCTTGCTGGTCATAATTCACCCCGAAATTAGCATTACCAGAGATTTTATCTTCAAGGGTTAATATAAGGTCGATATCACCTTCATCATTTATTTGTTTATAATCCAGACCTAAATTGGGAGTAAAAAAACCCAAATTGTAGATGTTTCTTTGAGACCTTTGAACAAGTGATTGGCGAAAATAATCTCCCGGAGTTATAACAATATTTCTGCGAATTACACTCTCTCGAGTTTTTTGATTTCCTGTAATAATTATTTTTCTAACTCTTGCTCTGGTGTTTTCGTTGATTTTCAGAATAATTTGTAAAGAATCCCCTTCTGTCTTGAGTTCCTGGTTTATCATTGAATAAATATAACCATCTTCATAATACTTCATGCGGATATTATTCATTTTTTCTATAAATTTTTCCTGATTCAATATTTCACCAGGCTCTATTTTCAACTCTTTCTCCAGAACCTTATTGCTAAAACGAGTATTTCCTGTAAAAATAACAGAAGTTATTTTATACTGTTTTCCTTCATAAACATTAATAATAAGGATTAGATTTCCCTTATCATCAAATTGTTTGTCCCAATCCTGAACCTCTGCATTTATGAAACCTTTTGATTTGTAGTATTCTGTGATACGGACAAGGTCTTCTTTGAATTCTTCAGGATTAAATTTACCAGAATGAAACCAGCCTTTGGTATGAGTTTTCATTTCACCTTTTAATTTTTTACTCAAGATTTGTTCATTTCCGGTAAATTTAATCTCATCTATCTTAACCTTATGCCCCTCATTGATAGTAATCACTAAATCAATTCGATGTTTTTGGAATACAGTTTTTTGGAATTCTACTGATGCAAGTCTATAACCTTGTTCTTTGTAAAGATCTAATATTTTATTTCTGGATATAAATTCTTTTTTCGGTGACCAGTATTCACCTTTGGCAATATCAATAGCATCAAGAATTTTATCTTTCTTAATTTTTTCATTTCCAGAAATAGAGACCTTTTTGATAATAGGAAACTCTTGAATATTTATTATAAGTTTTATTCCAGTTTTCGTTCGCATTTTATTAATTTTTATATTCGCAAAAAGATGAAGTTTATATAAACTTTTTATGGCTTGGGCTACTTCATCGGTGGAAAATATATCGCCTTCAGCCAGCCTAGAAGTTGATTTTATTAAAGAAGAAGAAACATTTATATTTCCTGTAACTTGTATATCTGTGACATAATCGTAATTAGCGAATAAAAGGGGAAAATTAATGAATAGCAGAAAAATAACTGCGGATAAGATTGGTTTTGATTTCATATTAAATAATTTCTCGCTTTACCCTGTGTAATATTATAAATTATTAAACAGGATTTAAAAATTTTTTGATTAATTTTATGACATAATTTTTCAAATTGATAATTTTAGTAAAGTTTTTTAATTTAGAAATTTACAAAAGCTTCCAGAGTAATTTTTTGAATATTTTCATGCTCGAGAGGAGAATATCGATACATATACAAAATTCGCAGATTCCAGGGAAGGTCATACCGAAAAGTTACTTTGTGCTGTAAACCATAATCAACTTCATTTGCAAGATTCAACCCTCTTTGGATTTTTGCTTCGTAATTTACATACCAGTCTGAAGTTATGTATTTTCCCATATCCACAGAAAGGTCGTCCAGTATAACATCTCTTCCCCAATAACCGATTTTGTTTATGTCAGATTCATCTGCATTTTTTTCATCGAAAAAGTTCTCTGTATCAGTCACAATTCCGCTTTTTCTGATAAGATTTTTCATAAGTCCGGTTTTTAAGCGAAAAAAATCCAGACCCAGAAATTTCCGAACTGCACCCTCAACAGGTGATAAAACCGGAGAAATAAGCAAATTTCGCAATTCATCAGTAGCGAGATTTATCACTTCATCCTTACCAAGAGAATTTCTCTCCTGCTCGTCAAGTTCGTTCAATGACTTACCGTATTGCAATTTTGATAAGATGCTCAACATTGTTTTGTCGTCTGGATTATCGCTTGAGAGTCTAACTTGAACATTTCCATAAGCCTCTGTATTCAAATAATTATTTCCCCTATTTCCTTTAGCAGTTGAATTTACATATAAGTAAACCACAGAACCTTCAGCAGTTTTTTTCTTGAAAGTTGCATTTATTAGAACTTTATTATCATTTCTGCCACACGATACAGAAACATCTTCCGCTTGAAAAGTTTGCCCGAAAAGAAGCATTTCCCCCTTACTTGAATGAAGATCAAAAAAGACTTTAGAAAAATTATTGTCAAGATTAGATTCTATGGAGATATAATTTCCCTCATCAATATATAAATTGAATGGGTGACCCACAAACCAAACATTTTCTTGGAACACTAATTCAACATCGAAAACAGTTTGACTAAAAAAACTAGCTCCATTTCCCTTTTCTTTTTTCTTATTATACATTGCTTTTCCATTAGAAAAAATAACTTTTCCAGCGAATTTGAGCTGATCACCCTCTTTCAAAACCTTAAAATAGTTATCATCAAAACCGGTGAGTTTTGCTTCTACAATTGAGCCTTCAGGAATATATCCAGGAACATTGATGCTAATTCCTTTATGTGGAGAAGTTAATAAAATAGTTCCAAAATTGACTCCACCAATAATAATATCTGAGTCTTTATTTTCAATTTTATTTTTGAAGACCAGAGAACCATTAGCCATTGAAAAAGAACCGTTTAGATTATTTGCCCGGTGAAATGGTCCCGTTGCTGCCCCTGGTTTGCTGGATTTCACACGATGACCCTGTTTTTCCTTAATAAAAGATACTAATTCTATATCTTCAATTTTTGCAGGCTGCCCTTTTAATTGCATCTCACCATTCACCAGAGAAAATTTACCTTTTTTAATTGTAATTCCTTTTTCTTCTGAGGTTAATAATAAATCAATTTCAGTATCGCTGTTTGTCCCGGATATACTTTTTGAATAATCAGAAATCAAAGAGAGCAAATCACCGGTAAAATGTAAATTCACTCCATCAGGTTTTGAGTTTAGCTCCCTTGAGAAGATATTATAACTGTATTTGCCTTTACCGGTAAAAAAGAAATCTTCCGGAGACTCAACTTTTAATTTGTTTAAATAGAAAGTTTTTGTATCCTGAAAAAATTGTATTTTAGCCCGTGCAAAATGAGTGTTATGAAGTTTACCATTAGTAAATTCACCATTGAATAATAATTTTGGATTCTCCAAATTCCCTGTAATCAGTGCCGAACAGTTCAGATTGCTTTCAAAAAAATCGGTGTGCAAAATATCTGTAAATTTTACTCCCTTACCTTTTCCATAAACTTGTATCTTATGAGGTGAAAGTAAACCTATAAAACCATTGAAATCAAAAACTTTATTTTCATTTTTGCGAATAACTAAATTTGTAATATTAAATAAAGAGTCAGTTAGAGAAAATGCTAATTTTGTATCTATATCATTCACTAAATTTTTATATCTGACTGAATCAATTTTAATATTCCCGCTTATCTGGTTTTCTGAACAATTATCGATTTTGACTTCTCCATTAATAAAACCATTCCATTCTTTATATTTTTGTGGCAAAATTAGAAAGTTTCTTAAATCTGTAAAACTGATATTTGATAATTTTATCAATCCTGTGGATTTGCAAGTCAATTTTTCTATCTTTCCAAAAGAGGTCCGTAGAAAGATAAACCTGGTCATTAACTGTGAATTTTTTTACAGAAATCGTATCATTTTTCTTCTCGGCAAAAAAATCAATATCGTATTTACTATTATTAAGGTATAAATTGTCAGACTTTATGAAGAAATTGGAAGAAGAATTTTTTTCCTGCAGAGAATAATTGCCATTTATGTTCAGAGTGCCATTTAATATTTTATTACTACTGTTCGGGAAATTAATTTTTCCTTTATATTGAAAATTTTGGGGTGAAAGATTAATATCTATTAAGGAATTGAGATATGGCTGCGTTTTTTCTAAATATGGCATGGATGTAGAGGTTAGATCATTCAATGAAATCTGATGAGTTTTTATTACCATTTTTATATCAGAACCATTTGAAATATTATTGGTTGATCCATTTATTGTAATTGAGTTATCAGAATTCGTCAAATCAAAATTCAGTCTATCATTTTTATAAAGAATTTTACCGGAAAGGTTGTTAAAATCAAACAAACTTTCTGCATATTGTAAATTATTTAGATTTGCGGATAATTCAGGTTTGTTAAAAGAGCCGGACAAAACTGCATTAAAAGAGCATTGTGCTTTTTTACCTGCAATAGTTTTTTGGAGAATTGGGGCAAATATTCGAATATTCATTTTTGAATTTTT